>Ga0315284_10000460_pt1 | contig 55527 bp, 30 predicted proteins | sample YL17G09_16_MG_FD_203696 | JGI IMG/M metagenome (GOLD analysis project Ga0315284, IMG submission 203696) | Sediment microbial communities from Yellowstone Lake, YNP, Wyoming, USA - YL17G09_16 | ecosystem: Environmental > Aquatic > Freshwater > Lake > Sediment | place: USA: Wyoming | collected...
CGACGCTGCGGCAGCCCTGCGAGTGGTGCAATACTATCAAAGGCGTAATCATGTGGCCCATATTTCACACCGCAAAACCACGCTCAAGCGGCTTGCGGCTTTGGGCAACCTTGCGCTGTAATATTAATTGAACCTAGAAATCAATCACGGCGGACGATTCCCCTTGCAGTTGATTATCGCTGATATTACTGGCCGGGGCAAGATGAACAGGGTTTTTCAGCGGTACAGGCCGCAGGTGGTGGCTGTTCGCGCGACTGGCGGGGTGGCAATGAAAATGAGGGCAGCTTATATGGCTGTGGTTGTGGCTTTGTCCCTTGCACTGGTTGTTTCCTGTGTTCCGACAGAGACACCTACGCCGACGTTGATTCCTACACTTACGGGGGAGCCGGCGGAAATGGTCGTGCCGACAGATGTCCCAAGGCCGACCAATACGCCGACGCCGACGGTGAGCAGGACGCCAGAGCCGGCAGACACGGTGGCCTCGACGTCTCACCTGGGGGCAATCTGGCATGGTGTGGTGCGTACCAACCAGTCTGACTGGGGGACTATCAGGACTGAACTGGGGGCGCAGGTGGTTGAGATGTTGGTCAGGCCGTCAACTGCTGACGCTGAAATCCTGGCTGGCCTGGATGCAGCGCAGGAGATGGGGCTGTTAGTATTGCTCCACATTTACGACCGCAGCCAGCCTACTGACGTCCCCTGGTCCCCTGGCGTCGGCGTCACACCGCGGGGAGCGGAGATACTGCGCCTGGTCGAGGACCACCCCGCCGTATGGGCCATCTACGCTTTCGAGGAGCCGTTCGACTATACCAGCGCCGGCCACGTCACCCCAGACCAGCAGAGAGAACTCTACACCGCCATCAAAGCCATTGCAGACGTGCCAGTATATTCCGACCTGTCCACCATTTCCAGGGCCGAACGGGAAGGCCTCACGCTCAGTGACGGAATGTGCGACATCTGTTGCGTCGCGCCCGGCTGGCCCGACGATCCCATAGCCAGGCTCAACGCCGAGGTGAGCACCTGGCAGCGGCTGATGCCAAACTCACAACTCGCGGTGATGGTCAACGTCTACGACGCCGGAAGTACTTACGTGATGCCCACAGCCGAGCAGATTCGGAGCTTTAGGTCTCAGTTGTGTGCTCTAGACCTGCCATACCTGTACTATCCCTGGCAACACGGCAGCTACATCCGCGAGCTTCATGACGTCCCCGACCTCTGGCCGGTGATAGCCGAAGGGTGCGGCAACTCCCTACCGCCCACGGCCACGCCCAGGCCCACCGGCATACCGACGTTGGGCATGGCGACCTACAGTATGCGCGGGAGGGCGAGTGATGAGGCAGGCAAGTAAACGGGCAGTTGGGTTCGTCGGAGGGGCCGTTTTCGTGATGGCCTGTATTCCCATTCTCATGGCGGCCTCAGGGGGTTTCATATTCGAGACTCTGGCAGCAGATGGAGCTTTGACCCTGCGTGCGTATGTTCCGCTCATCAGCGGGCAGGAACTGTCTACTCCCACGCCAACAAACACCCCCCCACCATCACTGCAACCTTCTACATCCTGGTACGGCATCGCCCGAGCACCGGCAGGCGATTGGCCTACCATCAGGGAGAATCTGGGCGGGTCAGTGGTAGACCTGATCGTTTACCCATACACGCCGCTGAGCAACATAATCGCATCCCTGGACAGCGCAGAGGCACTGGAATACCAGGTCCTGTTTCACATCTATGACGGCCACACGAACACTAACAAACCCTGGTATCTGGATGCTGATGAGCAATGGGTGTTCCCGCAATCCGCAATTGACATGCTGCAGGCGGTATCTGATCACCCGGCGCTCTTTGCCATCTATGCACTGCACGAGCCACTTGACGAAGGGGGGGCCCACGTCTCAGTCGAAAGGCAACGAGAGTTGTACCAGTTGTTGAAAGGGTACACAGATGACCTGCCAGTTTACACAGATATGGGAGGGTTGAGCGTCTGGGAAGATCGAGGCATAGAATTGACGGATGGAATTTGTGATTACTGCCGCACTGGTCCGTCATGCTTTCGCAGTGATTGGACATCAGAGCAGTGCTTGACAGAAACGCTGACCCGGATAGATGCCGAGCTGGATACCCAACAACGGCTGATGCCAAACTCGCAAACAGTGTTTGCAATCAATACGTATTCATTTTCTGGTTACATCTCTCCAATCCGTCTACCAACTCCTTATGAACTCGGCGTGGTAAAAGACTACTTGTGTGACTTGGACCAACCGATGGAGTACTATCCGTGGCACTATAGCGGCTATGACGTCACTCTGGAGGATGTACCAGAACTGTGGCCAGTAATTGCCGAGGGGTGCACTATCACCACTCGGTATCAACTCCATTTGCCGGTTGTGCTGAGGTATGACTGAGGGTCGCCCTCTCCGTGATACAAGGAAGAAGGCGATGCATAATGACCATCACTTGAGGCACATATAGTGCAGAGGATGTAGACGATGACGATTCAAGCCATTGCGGATTCGATTGGCGCGCCGGTGCGTGAGGCATTTTTGCCCTACAATCAACCTGACATCGGGCAGGCTGAGATTGATGAAGTGGTGGACACACTACGCTCTGGTTGGATTACCACTGGTCCCAAGACCAAGGAATTCGAGCGGCGCTTTGCAGAGTACGTCGGTGCCGGTCACGCCATTGCTGTCAATTCCTGCACGGGAGGGTTGCACGTTGCGCTGGCCGCGGCGGACATTGGGCCAGGAGACGAGGTGATCGTGCCAACGATGACCTTTTGCGCGACGGCCAATGTGGTGGTTCACCTGGGAGCCACTCCCATCCTCGTGGACGTGGAACCGGACACGCTCAATATTGACACGCAGCGTCTGGAAGCCGCCATTACGCCCCGGACGAGAGCGCTGATACCGGTGCACCTGTATGGACATCCTTGCGATATGGACCGTATCAGGGAGACTGCCAAGGCCCATCGCCTGCTCGTTATCGAGGACGCCGCCCACGCGGTGGCCGCCGAATGGCGAGGTCAGCGCATCGGCTCGTTCAGCCCGGCCACGGTCTTTAGTTTCTACGCCACCAAGAACCTCACCACCGCTGAGGGGGGGATGATCACTACGGACGACGACGAGTATGCGGAAAAGATGCGTATCTGGACGCTCCACGGTATCAGTCATGATGCCTGGAAGCGCTACTCGGCCGAGGGTTCGTGGTACTATGAGGTTGCCGTCCCCGGCCTCAAGTACAACCTCACTGACTTGCAGTCGGCGCTGGGATTACATCAGCTGGCCCGTCTGGAGGTGATGACCCAACGGCGAACAGAATTGGCTGCCAGGTACCGCGCCGGGTTGTGCCACTTGCCCGAGATCGAATTGCCCACCGTCCGTTCCGGCGTCCGGCATGCCTGGCATCTATACGTGATTCGATTGCGACTCGAGAGACTAAAAGTCAACCGGGCTGAGTTCATCGAGCGCCTCAAGTCAGAAGGGATTGGCACCTCTGTGCATTTCATCCCGTTACACCGCCAGCCCTATTACCGGGATCGCTTCGGCTTCCAACCCGCGGACTTTCCCGTCGCGGACGCTGCCTACGAGCGCCTGATTTCCTTGCCTCTGTATACCCGGATGACCGAGCGTGATGTGGATGATGTGATTGAGGCTGTGCGTCGCGTTGTGCAACGCAGTCGGTGGTAGATCGTGGGGACATACAACTCAGATCTTCTCAAGCAGTATATACGCAGGACTTGCCTTGACCTGCTGATCATTCCTTTCGCCTTTTTCCTGGCCTGGTCTATTCGCTTCGACGGTCATATCCCGGCAAAGGAATGGGGGGCGCTGATCAAGTACATATCGCCGATGGTTCTCGTCTACATCATCATCAACCTGGCGTCTGGCATCTACCGGCGACTATGGGCCTATGCCAGCTTCCGCGACGTCATCCTGCTGTCCGAGACAGTGGGTCTGGGCACGTTGATCCTGATTGTGGTCAATCTTGCACTCACGGGCTACTATTCCCATCGTTTGTCAACCGGGGGCCTGATTATGGGTGGCCTCTTGACTTTGATGCTATCTACGGTTGTCAAGTACCGGCGCCAACTGATCACCATGTTCTTCGCCGCCCGGCCTCGACGGATGAAGTCGGATCCGGAGCGCGTTCTGATCGTGGGCGTCAACGAGACAGCACAACAGTTGGCCACTCGAATGTACCTGAAAAAGTGCGGCGCGGATTATGAGTTGGTGGGCTTTGTAGATGGTCCTGACGGCAGGGGCATGAGTATCAATGGTGTGGAAATCCTGGGGGCACCAGACCAGATCCCAACGTTGGTACACGACAAACAGGTTGATGTCATCGTCATCGCTCGCCGGCCCTCCGATCGAGCGGAGATGTGGAGACTCGTCTCCACTTGCCGAGAAACCTCAGCCCAAGTCAAAGTCTTACCAGACATCGTCGAGATCATCGAGGGTGGTTACAAGGATCTCCTTGCTCTTCGGGACGTGAGCATGAGCGACATCCTGGGTCGCCCGCCCGCGACAGTTGACTTGGAAGCATGCCAACGTATCCTGGCAGACAAGGTGGTTCTGGTGACTGGCGCTGCCGGTTCCATCGGCTCGGAACTGTGCCGGCAGGTCTTGCGTTTTGGGCCGCGGCTATTGCTGGCGCTGGACAACAATGAAAGCGGATTGTATGAATTGAACCTGGACATCAATCACGACGGACGATTCGCCGTGCAGTTGGTCATGGCTGATATTACGGATTGGGGCAAGATGAAGAGGGTCTTTCGGCAGTACAACCCCCAGGTGGTGTTTCATGCTGCGGCGTACAAGCACGTGCCCATGTTGGAATATCATGCTGAAGAAGCGCTGCGGGTCAATATTATGGGTACCGTCATCGTCAGCGAGGTGGCGCGGGAATACCGGGCAGAGCGGTTTGTTTTCATCTCTACTGACAAAGCGGTCAACCCCAGCAGCATCATGGGGGCCAGCAAGCGCATCGGCGAGCTATGGATCGGCAGTCTGTCAGAACACAGTGATACAGTTTTCACCAGTGTGCGCTTTGGCAATGTTGTTGGCAGTCGAGGGAGTGTGCTGCCAACGTTTGCCAAGCAGATCGAGTTGGGCGGTCCCGTAACAGTGACCCATCCCGAAATGACGCGTTTCTTCATGAGCATTCCCGAGGCTGTCAGCCTGGTTCTTCAGGCCGCCAGCTTTAGCCAGGGTGGCGAACTTCTCATGCTGGAAATGGGAGAGGAAGTGTCAATTCTGAGTCTGGCTGAGCGTATGATCCGTTTGAATGGTCTACGAATCCACAAGGATATAGAGATCAGATTCACCGGAGCCCGTCCTGGAGAAAAGCTGCACGAGGAGTTGGCTTATGATCGGGAGCTGAAGGGGGCGACACCGCATGCAGGCATCTACCGACTACAGAGCCCCGATGGCCCGGTAGATCACGACACCCTCCTGGGTGCGATCTTGATCTTGAACCACAGCCTGCACATGAGCAATGGAGAGCAGCTTGTGCGAAAAGGGATTTTTCAAATCGCCCACCAGGACATTGATGGCTTCCTTAATGAACTAGCTGGCCTGGACCTGACGCGAGATTGGCGTCGCCTGACCGACAGTGTCGCTGCAAGGGTGCAGACGAAAAACAAGGTTGCCCGCCCAATCGAGAGGCGCATCGCGGAGAGCGCCTTACCTGTGTCAAGCTAATCGGCAAGTTCCTATCGTGACTTGCTCGGGTGTAGGGAGATGATCGTACGATGAAGCACGCGGTCCTGCTGGGCAATGAGGCCATTGCGTTGGGGTTGGTGGAACAGGGATGCCGGGTCGTCACGTCTTATCCCGGCACGCCCAGCTCCGAAATCCTGGCTGGCGTGGTAAGATTCAAGCGCCAACTGGGCCGTCGGGTGTACACCGAATGGTCGGTCAATGAAAAGGTCGCCTTCGAGATTGCCCTGGCAGCCAGTTGGTCCGGGCTACGGGCTGCGGTGGCCATGAAACAGGTGGGGCTGAACGTGGCCGCCGACCCTCTATTTAGCGCTGCCTACACCGGTGTGAAGGGGGGTCTCGTAGTCATACCGGCTGACGATCCAGGCCCTTACTCTTCTCAAACCGAACAGGATTCCCGACTGCTGGCGCTCAGCGCCAAGGTGCCGGTCTTGGACCCGGCTACCCCAATTGAGGCGAGGGCGATGGTGGAGCAGGCTTTTGCGCTATCAGAACGTTACAGGCTGCCGGTCATCCTGCGCCCCACTACGCGCCTGTGTCATGCCCTTCAGAGCATGGCCGTGGACGACGTGTCAGCGCCCGACACCGCTATTCCTGCCCTTCGATTCTGCAGAGAGCCTTCTCGTTGGGCCGCTACGCCCAGGCATCGCTACCAGTTGCACGTGGAACTCAACGAAAAGTTGCGGCAGGTCGAGGCGGACTTTGCCAGGTCGGCCCTCAATTATGCGATAGGCGATGGCGGCTCCCACCGGGTAGGGGTGATCGCATCGGGAGTCGCCTTTCACATGGCGCGCCAGGCGCTGCTGGAACTGGGTGTATCGGTGCCGCTGCTCAAGATCGGCACCCCTTATCCGCTGCCCCGAGAACTGGTAGCACCATTCGTGGCAGGCCTGCAGACTGTGGTGGTGTTGGAGGAGCCGGACGCCTGCATTGAGTACCAACTGCCCGATCGTAGCCGGGTGCGGGGCCGGCTGGATGGCACCGTACCCACGGCCGGCGAACTTTCGCCCGAGGCCGTGTGTGCCGTGTTGACTGAGGTACTTGCTGAGGCGGGTTATCAAGTCAATCCGGCCCCTGGCGATCCTGAGTTACAGGCTCTCATCGAGTCCCTTCCTTTGCCTGTGCGCAAGCCGCGCCTGTGCCCAGGCTGCCCGCACCGCTCGACTTTTTTTGCCCTCAAGCGCGAGTTTGGCTCTGACGCGATCTTCCCCAGCGACATCGGCTGTTATACTCTGGGCATCAATCTGCGTGCGGTGGATACCTGCGTGGACATGGGGGCTTCGGTGAGCATGGCCGATGGTTTTTACCAGGCCAGCCGGCTGGTGGGGGATGGTCGGCCGATCGTCGCCACCATCGGCGACTCCACGTTTCTGCACGCGGGACTCGGGCCGCTGATCAACGCTGTCCACACGGGGGCCCGTTTCTTGCTCGTCATCCTGGACAACCATACGACCGCCATGACGGGCTTTCAGCCGACGGCCGCCAGTGACATGGCGCCTGACGGTGATGCGGCGCACGGGGCGGCGCGCAGAGTATCCATGGCCGACCTGGTGCGTGCCTGTGGAGTAGCGTTTGTCAGAGTGGCCGACCCCTACGACTACCAGGCCTTTCGCAGCGCCCTGAACGAAGCCTCCCGGCACTCCCAGGCCCCGGAGGGGGGCGTGGCGGTGGTCATCGCCGATCACGCCTGTGTCCTCTACGATCCGTCGCTGCTCCGCCAGAACCCCGCACCGGTGATGGTCACAGGTTGGTGTGATGGCTGTGGCTTCTGTGTGGAGGCTTTTGAGTGTCCCGCGCTCACCTTGCGGCCAGATGGGAGTCGAGTGGATATTGACGATCGGGTGTGTGTGGCGTGTGGGCAGTGCATTCATGCCTGCTATAAGGGGTTCATTGTGCCCCATACCGCGGAGATTGTGAGAGTCGGACCTTGAGCCAGCATCTGTCGTATATCCCTGATCCGATAGGGCTAAACCTCATCCTCGCCGGCCTGGGCGGGCAGGGCGTCATTTTCATCACTCGCCTGTTGGCGCGGACGGCTGCGGCTATCGGACAGCCGGTGATCGCTTCCGAGGTCCACGGCATGAGCCAGCGCGGCGGTTCGGTGATCTCGCATCTCAAGATCGGCGGGAACAGTGAGGCGCCCCTCATTCGCCGTGGCACTGCCGACCTGTTGCTGGCGCTGGAATCGGACGAGGCGCTCCGCAACTTGCTCTTTCTGCGCCGGGGCGGTGTCGCTGTCGTTGACGCCGAGCAAGGCCCGCCACCAGAGGTGGCGGAGCACCTGGCGCGGCTCAACATACAGGTGTTGTCTGTGCCAGCGACACGCATGGCGGTGGGACTCGGCTCTGCTGCAGTGTCCAACGTGGTATTGGTCGGTTTCGTCGCCGCGCACCCATTCTTGGCATTCTCCATTGAGGCGTTGAAGGAGACGCTGGCGCTCGTTGGACACCGCGGGCACGAGCTGAACCAGCAGGCTTTGGAGGCCGGCTATCGCGCTGGCCGACTGCGTCTCTCGCCCGCTCTTCCCTGGGAGTTGACCCAATCTGAGAAGTTTCGTTCTCGGGAGGCGAATCTAGTGACCACGCATAGCCTGCGGCAGTCAACTGAGGAGTCGAGATGAATGGATTAAGGTTGAATTCCCAATTGCTTCGGGTCCCGCTATACATCGCCGGCAAATGCCCCGAGCAAGTCTGCCAGGAATTGGGGCTGGGTGAGGTGATAAAGCTCTGTTCCAATGAGAATCCACTTGGGCCGAGCCCAATGGCTGTCGCTGCGCTGCGCGATGCCTTGCCGCAGGCTCACTGCTATCCTGGTATTGTTGAGCTGGAGCTAAAGCGCAGGCTAGCCACCTGCCATCGAAACGGCCTCACCGAGCAGCATTTCATCGTTGGCAACGGCGCCACCGATGTCTTGCGCATGGTCGCCCAGGCGTTCATCTTTGACGGTGGGGAAGCGATTGTGGACCGTGTCACGTTTCCGCTCTATGCCCTGCTGACGACGATGTACGGCGGCGACGTGATCAAGGTGGAGCTCCGTGCCAACTATCGCTCCGATCTCTTGGCGATGGGCGACGCGGTCACTCCAGAGACCCGCATTATCTGGCTGTGCTCGCCCAACAACCCGACTGGCCTGGTTTTGTCGCAAGCGGAGGTGGACGAGTTTATCGGCCGGCTGCCTGAACACGTCGTCGTCGTGTTCGATGAAGCCTATTGCGAGTATGTCACCGATCCGAACTGTGTGGACAGTCTGCGGTATGTGTACCAGGGGCGCAACGTCATCGTGGTCCGCAGTTTCTCCAAGACTTCTGGGCTGGCCAACCTGCGCGTGGGCTACGGCATCGCCCCCCCTGACTTGGTCGAGTATCTCTTGCATACCGTCCTTCCGTTCAATACTGGCGCACTGCCGATCGTCGCTGCTACGGCCAGCCTGGAAGATCACGCCTTCCACCGGCGCAGCAGGGAACTGGTGCAGCAAGAACGGGCCTTTTTGTACGCTGGCCTGTCAGAAATGGGGTTGACGTGCCTGCCAAGCCAGGCTAATTACCTGCTAGTGCTTGACCCTCCCCTGGGCGCACCAGGTCTGGTCGATGCCTTACTCCGGAAAGGGGTCATCGTTCGTCCCATGGCGGGCTTTGGTCTGCCCAACGCCTTTCGCGTGACGGTCGGACTGCGGGAACAGAACGAGCGGTTTCTGGCGGCTGTGCGTACGGCGGTGATGGATGCAGTCTAGAGTCCATTTGCCGATTACTTGGAAGCAAGCGCAGTGCATAAACAGGAAAGGTATCTCCTAATGAAACACCTACGCTTACTCATTGCCATGACTCTGGGTCTGGGGCTGATCTTGGGCCTGCTGTGGATACTGAGGGAGCCGTCTAACGCGGCGTTGGCCCAAAGGTGCCTTGCACCTGTCCCTCCCAATCTTGCCCGCTGGCCTGCACCTGTCGTTGTCGCCGGCAGTCTACTGCCCGACCTGGCAGGTAGTTCCCTCGATGAAGTCTTTGTCTACGCCTACCAGGGCTCTACCCCGATCCAGATTCCTTTTCAGATTGACGAGCGAGATGCCGGTGGAATGTACGTTGCTGTCGAGGACGGTCAACTGGACGGCAACGATGAACTGGTCTTTATGGCCGCAGATGCTGGGGGTTGGGTAGATCACCCCTCGCTGGGTACAACTGGCGCGCCCATCACACCAACCTGCGTGATCACCATCACCGACCCCATCAGCAATACCCACGCCTGGGCCTACGTTTTCTGCTCGGCCGCTTTGAGCCGCGTCTTCACCGCCGACTACGTCTCCTACGACGCCGGCAACGACCGTATCACCAGTCCAAGCCGGTATGGTCTGGGCTTTGACGCAACCAATGGATTCGTGGACTACTTGACTCTGGGTGACAGCGGCCAAGACGTGTTAGACCGGACCAAGTTACGGATCAGCGGGACGCTCGAGGTACATGGAAATCTGACCCCTCTTTCGCTGAATGAAGAAAACATCAGCAAGGATGCCGTCCACGTCATAGACGGTCCGGTGCGGGTCACGCGGGTCAGTACGAGTACCCGCCCTGGCGAGGGAGGACTGGTTCGAGACACTGTCACTCTCTTTGCTTACCGATCCCTGGTTGTGCGGCCGGAGACGATTGTAATTCCTGGTGATCCTGCCCATATCGTCTATCTGCGTACCTCGATGGACTGGAACGAGCAGGCTGCGGGGATGACTTGCTACGACGCCAACAACCCGGCCGGTGTCATCATTGATGGCAGTCCCGATATGCTCGTGGTCACGCCTCCCAGCATGTGGAATCAAGTCACTGGTGTCACCGGCACAGTTGTCATCGTCAGCGAGATCCCGGCCGGGTTGGGGGGTAGCCAATCCACGTACTATAAGGACGACGATAGCGTGGTTGATGGCAGCGATACCGGCGATCAGCTTTCCTACGGCGACGCTGGCCTCCAGGTGGACAACCCCAACCCGGACTCGTACGTTGTGCTGGGGCACATCTATTTCCCAACGAGCACCCTGGCCAACGTCGGGGCAACCTACGCGGATTACTATGACAATCCGCTTCAGACGAGTGTGGGAGCCGTTCGCTCGCGGTGGACCATCTACTTGCCTTTCGTCGCCAAGGACTTACCGTGATGCATCCAAGTTGCTTTGTCTACCGTTGCCAGCGGACATCAATTTTGGCCCTATACCTTTTGGCGGTCATAGTTGTACCCACGCTAATGCTGCTGCTATTGCTGGGGAGCCTGTCCGGGCCTGTGTGCCAGGCTGCCCCGGGCCAATGGTACGTCTCACTGCAGGGGAACGACGGTAATTCATGCAGTACGGCCACAGCACCATGCCGGCGGGTCCAGGCTGCGCTGGACAAGGCTGGCGTTGGTGATATCGTCAACGTAGCTGAAGGTAACTACACGGATAGCGCTGGCACCGTCGCACTGATCGCCCACGACCTCACGCTGCAAGGAGGGTGGAATGGTTCGTTCTCAGTTCGCGACCCGGTTGCCTATCCAACAGTCCTGGATGCCCAGGGCCGGGGACCGGTTGTCGTCATCCTTGGACCCATTGGCCCGCATCCAGTCTCGCCCGTGATCCAAGGGTTCGTGCTGACACACGGGGACGGCACGGGTGTGGTGGGCTGTCTCGCTACTGCTACTGGGGGCTGCGGTGGTGGAATCTTTGGCGTGAATACCACGCCGTCCATTTTGGACAACGTGATCGTCAATAACGTGGCTACCGCCCACGGCGAGGGATTTGGTGGAGGGATCTACCTGCAGGGGCCATTTACAGCGAGCCTGATCGCGGGAAACACCATCGTCGGCAACCAGGCGACCATCTCCAGTACGGACTTTATCTCTGGATGGGGAGGAGGGATAAGTCTTTACTACATCTCTGCGGTCATCTATGACAACCTGATCCAAGATAACGTGGCCAGTGCCAGTAAGGGGTGGGGATATGGGGGTGGGATACTCCTTTACCGCAGCGCGGGCCAGGTCATCAGCAATGTCCTGGCTGATAACATCGCCAGCACAGTCTCCACCAACCCCAGGAGTGGGTGGGGTGGGGGCATCAGCGTGTACTCGGCCGGCCACGGTGAGGTATCAATCGTCGACAACGAAGTGCGTGGCAACGTAGCCAGCGTGGCCGGATATGGCTGGGGAGGGGGAGTCCATATTGATAACTCCAACGTCTTGTTGCGCGGAAATCGGGTCGTGGGGAACATGGCCGGCACATCAATGAATACCGGCAGTGGCGGCGGTATCTGCGGGCGCTATGGTGCCTTGACGATTCTTGATAACGACATACTGAGCAACACAGCGACCACAACGGGGACAGGGTATGGCGGCGGGTGCCAATTGGAAAGCGGCCGTGTGATCTTTGAGCAGAATCTCGTTGCAGGGAATATGGCGACTGAAGGGCCCAGTGCGGGTTACGGCGGCGGGGTTAACTGTCTCCGTTGCAATGACAGCATTGTGCGCCGTAATATCATACGCGATAACGTCGCTAGCCTCAATGGAGAGGGCTACGGCGGCGGATTCAGCGCGATCTATGGCTCGGTCACGCTTGAGGGCAATCACATACTCGACAACCAGGCCACTGGTAAGGACGGCCTTGGCAGTTGGGGAGGCGGGGTGTATGTGGATAGGGCAAACCCCGTGACTCTCACCAACAATGTCATCGCACATAACGAGGCCCAGGCTGCCGGCGGCGGGATCTACGTGGCTGGCAGAAACAGCGCGGCCCCAGCGAGTGCTATCTTGATTCACAATACCCTGGCAGAGAACGCCGTGGCTGGATCCGGCGAGGGGATCTATCTGACCCGCTATGCCACCGTTTCGATGACCAACAATATCGTCGTCAGCCACAGCCATGGCATTTCTTGCGGGCCTGGCCCGGCGACGGCGACAGCGCGCTACACCTTGTTCCACGGCAACTATGTGTCGGATACCGGGGGGACAGTGACCAGTACCGATGCCATTACAGGGGCACCTTGCTTTGCCGCTCCTGCCGCCGGTGACTTTCATATCCGGCGGACGTCGGCGGCACTGGACAGAGGGGTGAGGACGTATGTCACCAACGATGTGGATCGCGATGTGCGCCCCATTGGTGAGTGGGTGGACATCGGGGCCGACGAAATGGGCCTGCGTGGAGTCCAACTTCGATTGAGCCAGGACCCAGAGCTCACACCGGCGGGTACTGTCGTATACAGGCATCTCTTGACCAATACAGGTGACTACTCTGACACGTTCAGCCTCGGCATAAGCTCTCTCTGGCCTGCGGCCTACACACCGGTGGTCGTTACGTTGGCTCCTTCTGCCAGCAGGTTGATCGTGGTCTCGGTAACTCTTCCCCTGAGCCTGGAGGTCTTTGTCGTGCATCCGAGTTTGGATCACATTGCCACCCACACCGCGGTGCTGAAAGCTACGTCCGCGCTCAACGTCAATGTGTATGATTCTGTCGGCGACGTCATCTTCTACAAGCCACTCGAGATGTACTTGCCGATCGTGACCCGGAGTATCTCGTGAGCAGTGGACATTGGAGAATGGTCTCCTTTGCGGCGATACTCTATTTGCCAGGTGTGTTGAAATGCATATAATGGGCTGGCAGGCCGTCTTTGCTATGGAGACACCATTCTTTTCGATGTGCCCGCTATTCTTGGAGGTTACGTATGACCAATCGTCGCAAGCGTTTTGTCTTAGCAGCAGGCCTGGTTGTGCTGCTCATCTTGGGAGTAGGAGTCTTTATGATGGGTCCACGTCTTTGGGGAGCGCTTTCCCGACTCTATGTCTACTTCACCATGCCCGTTTACGATGAGCCGATCGAGTCCGACGGCCGTTTCACCAACGTCATCTTTTTGCATCATTCCACCGGCAGCAATCTGATCGCCGAGGGGAATGTTCGCCCAAGGCTCACTGAGCTCGGTTATCAGTTCTGGGACCACGGCTTCAATCAAGGGGGGCTGGTGCGTCCCGACGGGACGCCTGCAGGCGCCGGTTATCGTATCCCCGGTGCTATGGGCCGGGGCAATACGGACGTGGATGGTCTGGCAGGGCTGTTTTCGCAGCCTGTGACCGATCCACCCTCCAACGCCTTCAGTCGCCTGTTACAGCACGAGGTGATCGTCTTCAAGTCCTGTTTTCCCAATAGCGCCATCAAGAGCGACCGCATGCGTGAAGACTTTCAAGCCTGGTATCTTGATATCCGTGATGTAGTGGATCAACACCCCGACCGCATATTCATCCTCGTCACTTCACCGCCATTGCACCCTCTGGCAACGAACCCAGACGAGGCTGCCCGCGCTCGAACCATCGCCGATTGGCTCAAGTCTGACGCATACCTTGAGGGTCATGCCAACTTGTTTGTCTTTGATTTCTTTGACCTCCTGGCCGATCCGGAGACGAACACGTTGCGTGCCGAGTATCAACCTGACGCGGATGACTCGAACTCGCATCCTAACCGGCTGGCTAACGAGACCATCGGCCCCCTCTTCGTGGGGTTCATTCACGAGGCGGTGCAGACATACCGAAGTGGCGAATCTGGTCGTCCGTGATGGTCAGGGAGCAAGCCTGATGACTGAGGGCGGCGCAGTCGTCGGGCCGACATAGGGCGCTGGTCAGGGTGGCGGAAAGCCGCCTTAGCGTAAGCCGCCTCAGCGTAAGCCGCCTTTGCGGCCGACATCGTAGCACAAGGCACGCCTGCAAGGTGGCACAGGCGTTGTTGTGTGCACTTGGCTTGGGCCCAGCGTGGTGCTGCCAGGTCAGGCACGACGGTTCAAAGTGTACGTAAGGGGGTGGATAATGCAGACAAGGAAACACGCAGTTAGTGTCTTTACTGGTACGGTCCTTGCAGTGATCTTTTTTCTGCTGGTGGCTTCGGGAGGCTTGATCTTAAAGGCCACTGCGCCAGAGGGTACCCTGACCCCAGAGGCGTATCTGCCCTTGGTCAGCAGACAGGGCCTTGATGCGCCGACGCCGACACCCACTCTGGAGCCGACGCCGGACACAGATGCCATCGTGGTAGACCACGACTGTGTAGACGCGGGCGCAATTCCGCAGACCTGGCTCGATCAGGCACGGGCGCTCGACACGTTCTTCACCCACAAATCCGTCGGCAACAACATTCTCGACGGGATGGCCGATCTCCAGTCGCAGGACCCAGGGCGCTATACGATCGCGGTCTACTCGGGCGCGGCGAGTTGGTTCGCCACCCATGACGGGCTCTTGCATACGCAGGTGGGGAGCAACGGAGAGCCGTTGACAAAGATTGACGGCTTTGACGCGGCGATCAGAAACGACGGATATCACGTCGCCGAAGCGGCGATGATGAAATTCTGCCCAGGCGACACGCCGCCGTTCTCAGATACGCCCGCGTCCACGGCCTGGGCGGCATACCGCGACATGATGGCGGATCTGGAGCACGACTATCCAGAGGTGACTTTTGTGTGGTGGACGTTCCCGCTGGCGACGGCGGCGGACAATCGGGGCAACGACGAGAAGGCGGTGTTCAATGATGCGATTCGCGCCCACTGTGCAGCAAACGGGTGTGTCCTATTCGACATAGCGGCAATCGAGAGCCACGATCCGAGCGGCAACCCTGTCGTCGGGCCGACGGGGTATGAAGCGATGTACAATGACTATGCCTCAGACGGCGCTCATCTGAATGAGATGGGGCGTCAGCGCGTGGCCCGCGCAATGTGGTGGCTATTGGCACGCATTGCAGGATGGGACGGAACATAGGCCACTCGATAGTGCAAACCCTCCTCTACACGAATTGGACGCCGCGCAGGCGCTGGGCTATCAGGTCATACTCCATATCTATGATGGAGATACGGACACGAGCGTGCCCTGGTATTTGGATGGCAGCGGGCAGTGGGTGTTTCCCCAATCGGCGATCGATATGCTGCAGGCAGTGTCGGGGCACCTCGCGATGTTTGCTATATATGCGCTACACGAGCCACTTGACGGCGGTGGGGCGTATACAGAACTTGGGGGAGAACAAGGCACAACATCGAGAATGAGGTATACTTTCTGGATGTTAGACCATCTTCTAGAAAGGAGTTCCTCTTCCGATGTGGTGCCTCAAAGCAAGTATATCCCAAGTCGACGGTTCGTTGCAAGAGTGGATTGTCGCCATCCAGGATGCCCCCTCGCTGGGAGCGCTGATGTGGGCCGCCTGGCGGCTGGCCCGAGTGTTGGCGGTCAAGCTGGTCGAAGAAGAGTGGATGGAACGAGCACAACGTCCAACGGAGTGGCCCAAGTGTAAGAAGTGCGGTGCGCAACTGAGAAGCAAAGGGTTTGTGGAGCGCTATTTGACAGGCCGATTGGGACCGTGCGGTGGGAGCGACGCGTGGGACGCTGTCCCCATCGGTGTAAGATCGGTCAAGTCGCCCCTCTGGATACGGAGCTCGGTTTGCAGCCCAATCAGCGCATCAGTGCTGGGCTGCAGCAGTTCTTCGCTGCCCACACCAATCGTCTGACCATGTTCCAGTTGCCCACTTACTCGCCCGACTTCAACCCTATCGAATTCTTGTGGAAGAAGGTCAAGAAGCAGGCCACGCACCTGCGCTACTTCCCTGACTTCGATCAGTTGGTCGAGAAAGTGGAAAGTGCCCTGTTACACTTTGCCAGCACCCCCAAAGAGATTACGGCGTTGATGGGGCGGTATTGCACGTCATTGGGAACTATCACGGAGTAACTCACCCAAAATCTTTATCTGAACATCTATAGATGGAGCGGGGCGAACGTACCGCAGTAGCAGGTCAGACAGTCCCTGATGGTCAACGAGCAAGTTCGATGACCATCGAAGAACAGATCGGGCAGTACATTGCCGAGAACTTCCTGTTCAGTGATGAAGGGATTCTACATACTGCTCACGAACGACAACTGCGATCCCCCGCTGGGCTGGACTGACAATCGCGCAGCGGCGGGTGCAGTGATGATGACCTGCGACTGCGCAACCCACGATTTCGCGCCAAGCCAGACCGGCCAGACACGCCTGACCAAGTAGTAAACGCTATGACCGTCAAGCTCTTGGGCATACACCTCAGGGGATCTGCTACTCAACACCCACAACTGGACCAGGAGCAGTCCCAGTCCCAGGGCTACTGCTATGCTGATGCTGATTGCGCGATTTCTGGACATCTTACTCCTCCACGAAACGGGATCTGCGATGGTTCAGCATTGTCCGCCAGGGCGCTTCTGCTACCCTGGCCAGAGTGGTGAGTGCCTCTGGCTATGAGCGAGCCAGCGTGGGAATAGCATGGTCGCGAACTGATCTCACTTCAAGGCGGTGCAGGTGGCACGGGCGAGGCAATCAGCGCATGCACGGAAACGGGGCGACCCAGCCAAGGGTCGCCCCGTTTTGCCATCGGTTTCCCGGTCTTGTGGTGATTATCTCACCAGTATGCTGCTAAAGTAGATATCTCGATTGCCATTGCGCGTGTCTTCCCAGACCGCATCCAGGTAAGTCGCACTGGCGCCATTCCATAGAACTAATGCCGGTTCATACTGCGATGTGCCAGGTGGTCCAGAAACGAGCAAGCGTGCAGGTAGAAAGCTCTGGCCGCCATTGATGGAACAGCGGAAATACAGGTCCGTATCTTGCCCTGCGCCCTGTCGCCAGGCAACACAGACCTGACCGCGGTCATCGGCAGCGATGGTCGAATATGCTATCCGGCTAATGACTTGTTGAGAGCGGAATCATGTTGTCAGATGGCGTATGCACTCAGACTTGGCTACTGCGCAGTGCAACTCCTGAGAATGACAGGTAGGTAGATGCATCGCCCGTATGAGCACATGAGCACCCTCTCGGCAGGCTTGTTCTGTGGCGTGAAGCCTGTGTCGCAGCATCCACCGGCATCGGACCGCGGGTCCCACGCCCACCAGAAGACCCCCCGCAGCCACGGCTTGTTCTTGAAAGCGCGGAAGACTGCCTCGTAGCACAGGGCCTGCAAGTCGCAGTTCGGCGCGCTGCTGTTAGCGTCCCATGGGGTAGCCGCCGCGCAATCGGCACTCTCGTACCCAATCTCGGTGAACACCACTGGCTTGCCGATTGTCGTCTGCCAGTTTTCGATTTCATCTGCCCAATTGTGGCACTCCACCGGCCCCGTGTAGGTGTAGCAGGGACTGGTCGTCGTGTAGCAGAAATGGGTCCAGCCCTCGACCAGTTCGTCCAGTGGCGGGTCCGGGTTGTTGCTGAGCGGGAAGTACGCATCAATGCCAACCAGGTCAACTTGATCCCAGAACGACACGTTCTCGTAGCCATCCCAGTTGGCGGCGTAGATCAACGTACCGGTGTAGGTCTGCTTGATGGCATCTATGACTGTAGTCCAGCGGGAGCGGTAAGTGTCCGTCACCAGCGACTCCAGTTCTGTACCGATGCAGAATAGCTCTACCCCGCTGTTCTGCGCGATCTCAGCGTAGTGAGTGATAAAGTCTGTGTAACTGGCAAACCACCCATCCTTATCCAGAGGGTCAATGGCTCCACGCCAGGTACCATCTACGACGTCTACGTGCGGTTTGAGCATCACCCCCATGCCTCTGTCGTGGATCGCCTGAATCGTCGCTATGATCTCGGCATCTATATGAGTCTGGCTCGAATCAGCGTGGACCGCAGATGACGTGTGCGTGTCCATGGTCCAGGTGGTAACCACAGAGACGTAATTGGCTCTGGTGTCCCGAAGTTTATCGAGAGAATTCTTGACGTTCTCGAAGGTATAGGCCGGGTTGCACTCGTCTACCGTCCACTCAACGTCGTCCAGGCACATGGTGCCTGAGAACGCAGCGGTCGAGCAGCCGCCCGCGCCCACCTTTACGCCGAGCAGTACGATCCTGGTCGGATCGAATCCGGGATCCATGGTTCCCCCAGACGGTGCGGTCGTGCCTGGAGTCACACAGACGTGATTCCACTGATTCCCCTGGATATTGCGCCAGTTCCCGTAGAAACTTTTCCAGTTCTCGTCCTTGGCGAACACCTGAAGGCCATTTGGGCAATTTGGATTTCCCTGGCTTCCGGCGGGGCTCCATACGTAGGCGCAGATTGGCATCCCGTCGAAGTCGGCCGGCATGGTCAGACAACAGGGAGGCCTGACCAAGGGGGGATGGTAGCGCAGGTCAACAAAAACCTCCCCGTTGCTCTTGTTGGGATGGCCGCCAGCCAGGTCAACCGTCATCTCCAGCCCTCCAACCCCTGAGTGAGCGCAGCCGGTCGTGATGGAGACCGCTGTGATCGCCTGAGAATCGGCGTAGGTCTGTGCTTTCCAACTGGTTGTCCACGGATAGTCACCTCTCGTCCAGGATACGTAGGTGATCCCCTTGTAATCCCAGACGACCTCAGACGCGGCGTTCCGCGCTGCAACTGCGCCCCACGCAATGGCTGCGGTGACTCCCAACCCCAGAGCAATGGCCGCACACAGACGTGATACTCTCATTTCCCCTCGCCCTCCTCTCGACCGGTTGAACCATCCTGCGCTGCCTAAGGGATGAACTCAAATGCTTCTATGATTACCTCAGCACCCTCGCCGTTCGAGGGAGGATCACCGTAGAATAGCCACAGGTTGATCCGTGCATTGCCTCCGCCTGTTGGCGGAATGTCGTCCCCCGTATACGTCCACGACGCGATTTCGGTTTCTCCAGGGCCGGGAAATGGTTGGTGACCATGCATACTCTGGAAAAATACGCGATCCGCGCGCCAATCGAAGCCGTGCGTCGAGTCGTTTCCATTCAGTTCCACGTTAAACCGATGCATATTCCCGGCGTGGCCCCAGGGCTGCACAACGTACTGGGCGTTGTCATTTGCCGCTTGTCCCCACCTGGAGAACTCGACGTCAATCTCGCGGTAGTTGTGCTCAGGCGCGGTATCATCCCAGGTAAACAATCCCAGAACGATGTTCTGATCCAGTTGGTCCACCCGACTGGCTACGTGGAACACGTACTTTCCATATCCGAGGGGTGCTTCCGTAAACACTTCTGTACAGTACCATCTTCCATCTCGCCGGACGATGCGCATGTGTAACCGCCCGTTTTCATCCACCCACACGTCCTCGGCTCGATCTGAGAAGTAGTTCGGCCCCGGGCCGGCCGGGGCTTCACTGGCCTTGACTTTCCAGGTGTACCCCGAGAACTCAATCGTCCTGAACACGGCCTCCCGCTCCACCGTCACCTGCGCAATCGCATTCTCGAACAGCCCCGCCGGGAGTGCCTGATCGCCGGCCATCAAAGGTGGATCATATCCGTTCGGGACGAGGAAAGCCGCGATCTCGGTGGCATGTTGGTCAATGCCTCCGGTCGTAACATCGCAGGTCCAATTGCCAGCACTTTGAATCGGTGTCAACGGGCTGTTCCAGTAGGGCTTGGTCCACCAACCTGACACGTGAATATAGACGGCGACCTGGTACTCAGATGGGGAAACATACTGCACTTGACCTTCGAGGTCGTCGAAACCTCCCCAGGTTGGCACGTGGGTGAAGGTGATGGATGGAGCAGGCCATTTGTTCGTGATCATAGGCAAGTATACTCGGGTGAGGGGCAAAGCAAGGATGGAGACGCTGTCGTCGTCCCGGTTGGCTACGTAGACGTGACTGGTGGTTGGGTTGACGGCCAGATCAAACGGGTAATCGCCCACCGCGACCGTGGTGACCACACTGGTCCCTTGGATGACGGAGACACTGTCGCTGCCGGTATTGGCTACGTAGACGTAGCAGGTAGCCGGGTCAACCCCGATCGCGTTGGGGTTGGTGCCCACCGCAACGTCGGTGATCCATTGGGTGTCGCTGATAATGGAAACGGTGTTGGAAAACCAGTTGGCCACGTAGACGTAGCCGGAGGGATGTGCCCCTATGATGTGCGTGGGGCCATCAAGTTCAACGCCCCAGAAACCGTCCACGCCCAGATTCGTGTTGCCGTTACCCACCGGAATGGTACCTATGACCTGGGTGCCGCTGATCACAGAGACGGTGGCAGGAATGCTCCCACTGTTGACCACGTAGATGTATCCAGTGCTCGGGCTGTAGGCGACCGCGTTAGGGTAGGAACCAACGGGTATATCGGCGATCTTGGTGAGATTACTGATGACCGTCACCGTATTGCAACTGCCACCGGCGATGTAGACGTAGCCGGTCCTGGGATCCACTGCCCCGGCCTCAGGTGAACAGCCGGGCATGGGGATGAAAACGCGGTCTTGATCGCCTTGGATCACCGTCACACCGGGCGTCCACTTGTCCAGCGCGTAGATGGAATCGTTGTTGGGATGTGGTACTGTACTCACTGGCCCATGTCCAGCAAATACCCAGCCAATCACCTCTGTCCCACTGATGATCTGGGCCACATCGTGGAACCATTCGGTCACGTAGACGTGGTTCGTGACCTTGTTTATCCCCACACTGTTCAGGCAACGTCCATAGGCAGTCCGGACGGGACAGGCCGTGGCTCCATGATCAACCGTTTTCAGGTCAATGTTCGTCAGGAGCTCTGTTCCCTTGATAACGGAGAGTGTGCCGGTACCAATGTTCACCACGTACACGTAGTTGTCGTTCGGGTTCACGGCGACAGCGATCGGCTTTGCACCTTCCCCCAGAGGGATCGTCTTTACCACTTCAGGAACAGGCCGCACGAGTGAGCAGTCCCCACCGCATGACCCTTGGTCGGCCGGACGAGGAATGGCATGCGCCGTGCGCAGCCATAGGAGTGAGCCCCAAACGGCGAGAATTGAAAGCAAGATGGCGGTGATTAGAGCCCTGACGCGCCTAGAGTCTTGGCGGGCTTTGGCCTCTGCAAGGTCACCCGCAGCCGCGCCCAGGCCACCTTTGACCTGATGCTTGGAGTCCTCACCTCGACATACCACTAGACACCTCCATCTGTTACTCGTTGCTCACCTACGCCGCCCCCCGTCAAGGCAACTCCAGGCCAAGATCGACCAGGGGAAAGTCTTGAAACCACAACTTCAGGCCGGTGGCCGACGAGGGAACATCGTAGACCAGCCGATAGGTGTCATCTGCGGTCCCCTTGGCCTGGGTCCACACCCACTCTCCCTTCTGGAACTCTGCGCCGGCGCCATAGGAGTCATAGGTTTTGTCCTCATAGATCATGCCGGCAATGTCGTACTGCTCGCCCGCATCATCCACCAACTGAAAGTCAATCCCTGATATGATGTGCCTCTCCTCAAAATTCTTCGCTTTCCACTGCACATCCACCAGGACAAATACGTCCTCCGTGGGGCGCTCTCCATCCAGCTCGGTCTCGGTCTTTACTTCGGCGACCTTGATGGACCAAAAGTGCCCCTCCACCCAGTCGCTAACGACGAATGGCACGGGTGTGGGCGTGGGAGGTAAGGGGGTATAGGTAGGGTAAGGGGTCATCGTGGGAATCGGTGTGTAGGTGGGGTAGGGAGTTGTAGTAGGAACCGGTGTGGGCGTGGCGGCCGGCTTGCCAAGCACACCGCTACATCCAGCCAGCAACAACGCGATTAGCGTCAAACCCAACGTCTGCTGCAATAGTCTTCTGCTGTTCATTGCTCTGCTCCTTTCTTCGCTCAAAGTGAGTATGCTTACGGCACTGCTATAATCCCCATGCCGTGATCTCGACTTTCGTGGCCTCTCCTACCTGCACTTTAACGCCAAGGAAATGTTCCTCACGAAACTCGAAACTCAGGCCAGATTTGTTGTCGGTTAGGCCCCCTTCCAGGATCCTGAAAGGCACAGCAATCGTGAAACCATCCTCAAACGAAACTGCCGCGCTATTTTCCGCCCCAGTGTAAGCCACCGTGTATTGGCCGGGGGGCACTTCCTTAACAGTGAACCATCCCTCCGTATCAGCGGTGGCTGTCAGGTCAGCGTGCAAGATACACTTGAGATCACCCGTGATTTCACACAGGACGATGAATGCTCCCGCCAAGGGTTGCTGCGTATCACGTCCAATCAGGCGACCTTCGACCGAACCAGTCGTCGGCACTGGGGTAGGCGTTGACGTTGGTGTATTGGTGGGGGTTGGCGTCGGAGTGAAGGTGGCAGTAGCCATAGGAGTTGAGGTGGCTGTAGGCATGGGCGTTGGTAGGGCCGTTGCAGCATTAGGTGGAACTGGCGTGGGTGTCGCTACAGGAGCACCGCACCCAGCCAAAAACAATGTAACCAATGTCACGCCGATCATCTGCTGTAGCAACTTCTGGCAACTCATTTCCGCTCCTTTCTTCATTCGCAGTCGTCATGAAATAAAGAGCAACTAGCAGTGAAAACATTACAATAGGTGCCTAAAGCCGTCACCGAGGCCACCATCACCCTTCAACGATGCATATTCCTCACCAACCCGTCATAATCAGGGGCAGGTAGATTGATTCAGCCACCCTGAAGCCCATCAACGTATAGACGCCGAAGCGATGGGTGGCAATGGAGACCGAGTTGTCCTCCTCCAACCGGGAGCCACCCAAGGCTACCCAGCGCGCCTGATCGGTTGGATTGTGCGGGTCAGGGTCCGGCTCCCAACGAGAGATGCGCAGCGTGTCTGGACCGATAAAATCCCCCCTCAAGATCTCCGGATCGTAGTGCAGACTGAGTACGAAGGGCTGACTGGCTAGAGCCACGTCCAGTAAACCGGAGAGTTTGACGTCGTACACGTTGCCGACAATTTGTAGACCTGCGGGCGGTTGGATTGGAGCAGCACTCAAGGGCGACAGCACAGCGTAGGCGTCGAACGGCAAGGTGCCGGTGATCAGGTGGATTTGCAGGTTGCCGTCAACCGAGTACAGGTCGGCCAGGCGATCTCTGGGAATTGCCTGCAGGGCATACGTGCTGTTGAGACTGATCCCCTGGCTGCCTACGCCTGCGCCAATCACCTGAGCCGTCCCCGTGCCATGTCGCACGTGAGGAGCAAAGGTTACCGACCCGACGTATGCTTCTTCAGCACCGCTGTAAGCCAGTGCCGTGGTCTGTGAGTCGCCACCCCCAGATTGAGTGACGGTCGCCAGCAAGGTGCCACCTGGGCGCAGCCCGAACAGCCTCAGGTATAGGTTATCTCCGTCGCTGCTGGGGCGGAGGGTCAAGTAGGGGCTGAGACCAGGGATGGCCAGCATCTGCACGCTGGCCACGGGAGCCATCACGATGGTATACGTCGCGGCGTCCGTCACACTGACCGAGCCGCTCAGCGCACCGTCGAACGAGGCCGCGCGCAGCGTGTCGCCAGCCTGGGCGCCGTAGATGTCAATCTCCCCCAGCCAGTCGGTGAAGCCCTGGTCAATCGCCACCGGATGGCCCTCCTGATTGGTGTAGAGGGCGGCCAAAGCCCCCCAGTAAGGCCCCTGGGGACCATACACGGTCAGCCTCCTGAGCATACCGGAAGGCCCGCTGTTGTGGATCTGCACCAGGGGGAAGGGCAGCGTATCGCTGGACACCCCCGCCGGCCCGGCCACGACGTTCCCTCGGCCGGCGGGGGTGGTGAACTGCCAACGGGGTGGCCCGGCCGGGTCGCCATACCGGCGGACGACCGTCTCCCAGTCAGACTCACCGTTCAGTTGCCACTGGGCGGTCTGTTCGCACAAACTCGACCACAGGCCAGGCACGCCTCGCATGCCTAACTCGCTGGTCGTGTATTGATAGTCCATCACGCTGGCGTTGGTGGCGTCGGTGGCCGGATTGCGGTTCTCCGGGCCGGTACAGTAGGCGGGTACCTCCCCGGTCAGGTTACCGTCCTGGTCAAAGACGTAGGCAAAGTACTCGTCGTAGAGGTAGAGAGCATAGTGGCCGAACTCGTGGATCAGTGTGCGATAGCCGTCTCGCTCGTCCCATGCCCCCTGGTTGCCGGTGTGCCCGTCCCAGTACCGGCCTACGCGGATGACGTGGGACTTGTCGGCGGCAGTGAGACCGCCGATGTAGGCATGGGGGCGGACAGTATTCTTGGTCGAGATCTGCAGGTCAGCATCGCCCCAATGCGTGGCATTATCGTAGATGGCTACGTAGCCCAAGGCCATCTGGCCTTCGCTGAGGTCGTACAAGTAGTCAGACGCATTGCGGAGAGCACCAGAGATCTGCTGGGTATAGGTCACGGTCGCATCCCACTCGATAGACACAAGCAGGTTATAGAGCACCAGGGGGCGATCCGGTGACAGGGGGATGAGCTGTCCTCCTGAGTGGGTCACAGTGTAGGGCAGAACCTGGCCGGTGGTGATGACCTCGAGGTTGGTAAGGTAAGTGCGGTAAGCCCAGTTTGCCCCATTGCTATCAGGGGTAGTGTGTGTGTCGCGAACGGTGCCGGTCTGGGTAATCAGGCTCAAGACAGCCAGTTGGTCGCCAGGGAGGAGGCCCTCTGGCAGCGCCTCAGGGGACAGGACACCTCGGACGCCAGTGGTGCCAACGAGTTGGCCGTTCAGGTAGACCTCGGCATCGGGGATACCCGCGCCGCTCTCGTCAACGGCTTTGACGTAATCACCGACGTCGCCGTAGGTCAGGCTGACCTCATCTACTACCTTGACACCACCGTCCGGGTTTTCCACCAGGAGTTGATATTGCAGGTAACGGCCCTGCTCGTAGACTGGGAGAGGGGGGCTGATGAAAGCCTCGGACCAGGGACCATATACGCCGCCGTCAGCGGCGACGCGGAAGCGGACGCTGAGCAGCGCGTCAGGGTCACCCCGGGCCTGCCAGTCGAGTACGCCGATGTCCTGATTGCTGCCCAGGTCAAACTGGTGGACGAAGGTGGCCTGGTGGGCGGCCGGGCGGAGAGGGGCAACGTAAATGTCATCTTGAGGTTGGCTGTTCCGGTAGCCACCCAGGACGAGCAAGTACAAGTCGCTAACGACAGCGGCGTGGTTGGCTAACGCCTGGGGCAACGGTGTGAGAATCAGTTCCTCCCACGCCTCGAGTGAGCCGTCGGCCTCGATTTTGGCCCGGTACACCTGGTACTGGTAGTTGAGTGCAAATACCTCAAAGCCGCCGGCAACGTACAGGTACCCGCCGGCAGCAACCATCGTATGGCTGCGTAGGAATCCAGGGAGCGGCGTGTCGCTGAGTGCGGTCCACGCGCTCAGGGAGCCATTTGGCCGGATGGCCGCCGAGTAGACCGTACCCCTGCCGTCGCTACCTCCGCCGGTGACTCCACCGCTGACGAAGAGATAATCGTCGGTGGCGGCCATAGCGTGCTCGGCCAGGGGCTCGGGCAGAGGGGTGACGGGCTGCCAACAGCCCTGCGAGCCATCATCGTCGCCTCTCAGCCGGTAGACCTGGTTCTCTTCGTTAAACCCGTGGCGGCCACCGCTGAGGTAGATAGTGCCGTTGGTGGACGCAACCGCGTGGCTGCTCAGCGCCACGGGCAAGGCACACGGATGAGACCGCCAGGCACCCAACGAGCCATCGGAGTTGACGACGGCTTCGTAGACAGTATTCTGATCGGCACTGCCGTCATGCCCGCCGATGGTCAGTAGCCGGCCACCAATGGCAATGGTGACGTGCTCGTGTAAGGGTTGGGGCAAGGAGGTGACTTGAGTCCAGGGGCCAACTTGCATCTCTGTCAGGGCATTTCCCCGATAAACGGTGGATTGAACACCATTAGTGCCCAGGCCGCCGGCGACGAAGAGATAATCTCCACTGAACGCAGCCGCGTGGGCGGAGAGCGGCTGAGGTAGCGGGGTCTGACCCAATTCTTGCCATCCCCCCAGGTTCTGGTCAAAGATGACGGCCGCCCGGTAGACCGCAGCGTACTGATCGAAATTTCCCGCCCGGTGCCCCCCGGTGACGAATAGATAGCCATCAGCCGCGGCTGTCGCATGGTCGTTCACGCGCCGGAGCAGGGCTGCTCCCGTCAGTTCCTCCCACGAGCCCAGCGTACAGTCCGCATGGATCGTAGCCCGGTACACCTCATCGCGATCGAAGTCGGGCGCCCCGCTGTTGCCGCCCACGACGACAAGTTGGCCACCGACGACCGTAGCGGAGTGACCTGTCAGCGGCTGTGGCAGGCGGGCATTGGCCAATTCCTGCCAGCCAGCGATCTCCCCGTTGGCGCCGACGGCGGCGCTATAGACTTCACTGCTTTCGCCGAGGTTACTATAGCCACCGGCAACAAAGATACACCGCCCGGCTGTGGCAATGGCGTGGTCAGAGAGGGGTACGGGTAGAGGAGTGACCACGGTCCAGCCATCCAGGGTCCCATCGGCCTTGAGAGAGGCGCGGTAGACGGTCGGTTGGGAGCCATTGTCGTTCGAGCCCCCGATGACGAAGAGGTGGCCGTTGACCACGGCCGCCCCCATGTCCTGCAGTGCCTGGGGCAGCGGGGTTTCGGCCAATTCAACCCAAGCGCTCAGGTCGCCATTCGCCGCGACCGTTGCCCGGTAAACGGTCGCCACCGTTTCCTCGGGGTCAAGACCCCGTTGGCCGCCCATCACCAACAGACCACCACCGGCTTTGACCATGGCGTGACGATGGAGGGGCTGCGGCAGTGCAGGCATCGGCTGCCAGGAGCCCAGCGCACCGTCGGCGAGGATGGCGGCCCTGTACACGGTCTGTTGAAGGCCACCGCTGTTCCTCCCCCCCACGACAAACAAGTATCCGTTGACGGCAATGGCGGTATGCCCATACAGGATTTGCGGCAACGGCCTCGAGGCCAGTTCGGTCCAGGAGGTGACCCCTACAGCGCGCGAGGTCAACGTCAGTTCACCGTCTCGATACTGGGCAAGCGTGAACCCACCGTCGCCGTCTCCCCCGCTGAAATCGGCCACCGTCGTGTGCGTCAGCAGCGCAGGAGCCGCCTGAACACTGGTCAAGAGCACGAATAGCAAAGCCAGGGGTAGAAACCACTGTAGAAGCCATCTACAACGATCCATGCTGTCTCTCCTAATCCTTCACCACAAGCGGCAAGTAGAGCGAGTTTAGCGCCGTGATATCGAGACTGACTTCGGTGACGTACTTGTCACCCAGCCCGCTTCCATTTTCGAACCTGAGTTGATATTCCAGGTATCCGCCGAAAGCATTGATAGCGACCGGAGCGATCGAGGTGTAAGCACTCCAGGGACCATACTCGCCGGTCTCGTCATCCCCCACCCGGTAGCGCAGGCTGATCCCGGTTCCATCGCTCCCCTCTGCCGTCCAGCGCAGGGTGCCAATGAAATAGTCGTCCCCCAGGTCGAACCGGTGGTTGAAGGCTCCCTGCTGAACAGAGCGATTGCCCAACTGCAGGGGTGCCATCAGCACACTGGCAAAATACCTCGGTACGGGATAGTTGAGTCCGCCCAGGTTGTAGACGTAGCGGGCAGTAGCAGCCAGTTCGTGTTCCTCCATCCTATAGGGCAGGGGGGCTAGCTCAGTCCATTCGCCGAGCGCGCAATTGGAGCCGAACGGTGCCCAGTAGACACGCTCTTGCGCAGCCATAACCGGGTCAGAGTTGTGCCAACCGCCCGTGACCAGGATACCGCCTGGGAGAGCCGCGGCCGCGTGATGGCTCAGTGCCCTGGGGAGCGGCGCTGCCGGGCTCCACGCCCCCAGGCTGCCATCCGCCCGCATCTCCGCCTGGTAGACGGCGTTCCGCTCAAACATCTCGTCGTTGCCGCCGGTGAGATAGATGCTGTCGCAGGCAGCCACGGCCGCGTGGTGCTGCGAGGGGCGAGGCAACGTGACAGGCAGTTTCTCCCAGTCACCTAGCGTACCGTTAGCATTCACGGCAGCCCGGTAGATGGTGTCGGACACGACTGGTGGGTCCTCGGCTGTTCTTCCCCCCAGCAGATAGATGTAGCCGTGGGCAGACACAGCCGAAGACATCATCAGCGGTTCAGGCAGTGCCGGCAACACGGTCCAAGCACCTAGAGTGCCATCGTCGTTGATCGGAGCGCTGAACACGCTTCTTTGGATGCCGCCATCAAAATTGTAGCCTCCGAGGGCGAACAGGTAGCCGTTGGCGACAACGGCGGCGTGACACTCCAGCGCTTGTGGCAAATCGGTGAGTTCAACCCAATGTCCCAACAGGCCATCGTCCTGGATCAGGGCGCTATAAACACGGCGTTGGTACCCGCCGTCGGTACTGTTGCCCCCAACGATAAATAGATGCCCTTTGGCCGTCACGGCGGAGAAATAGAAGAGATCCCTGGGCAGGCTGGGCAGGCGCTCCCATTCACCTAACGTACCCGAGGTGTCGGCTTGCGTGGCCAGCGTCAGGGCACCATCCCTGTATTGGGTCACGACAACCGTGCTATCGAGGCTGTGACCGCCCTTGAAATCGGCTACTGTCGTGTGGCGAGTGATTTGGGACGTAGACGTTGGGGGCGGGGGGGGAGGCGGTGGGGGTGGGAGTGTAGACGTCGGTGGGACGTAGACCCACAAAGCGGCGTCATCCACAAAAGCACCTTCGTAGTGAGTCGGATTGGTGGCATTAGACTGGAAAAGCCAACTGAGGTAGACCCCTGACCGGCGGGTGAGGTCACCGAAGTGGGGCACTTGTGTCAGGTTCAGGTACTCAGGGATCCAGTCTCCTGTCTGCCCGGCTGTTTGGTAGCCACCATAAGAATCGCCATTTGGGGAGGCCTCCCAGACGACCCCGTCAATGATGTACGGGCCATTCCCCTCGACGTCGGCCCACAGGTCAAACTGCAATTCACCATCGGTGAACGGCCTGAGGTCAACAGGGCCATATATGATCCGTGTCCAGAGGTTATTCGCATACCCGTCGGTACACGCCAATCTGCTCCCATCCCTTCCGCCTGCGCCGGCCCACATGCTGAGGCGGCCCGAGTGGGCCCGGCAGTCCCGCTGTCCCCACAGATATTCACCCTCGTCTCTCTGAGTGCCGTCAAGGAGATGCCACGGCGGATCAGGGAGCGTTCCCTCCAAGTCTTGCCACTCGATCCTTTGCCAACCGGTCCCACTGATGGTTGGCGTGGCCGGGCGCACAGCGAGAAAGTGAACGTTCGCCGGATCCAGGCGCATCCGGCTGGCACTCACCTGTCGGCTTGCCGGCCGGGCAGCCATGTCCAGAGGGCGCGAGTACAAGGCTGTTGCCCACCTCTGTGGCATCTGGGGCATCTGGGTGGGCAGTGGCCCGGCGCCCACAGAAACCAGCGGTCCTGCCAGGACCGCTGCCAGAAATAGTCCAGCCGCCAGGGCCAGGTAAGCCATCAAAATCGGTTTAGGTTTCATGGTCGCTCCTCCTTCCAAAAATCTCTCTGAGGTTGAGTTTGAATGTGGCCCGCATGGGCACGCACGGTCAGTCAGAATGCATGATCGAGGGCAGGTAGACCCGGTGCTCTGCAATCCGCCACGTGAGCCGCCACGCATCCAGGGCCAGCATCTCCCCCGCCGCCATCGAGGAAAAGTTGGCCCGCAGCCTGAGAGCGCCACGTTGCGTAGGATCCAGGCGGGTCAGGTTGACCCCGCTGGCAACATCGGTCAACAACTCGGTCCCATCCAGGCTCAACACGTCCACGGTCAGCGTCGTGGTAGGCGGGTCTACGGTGCAGGTGAAGGCCAGGCTGCCCCAATCGGCAAAGTTGGTCGTGGGTGTGATGGGGTTGGAGACAGCACTGCCGCCGGTCGCCGTGGTCACCAGGACCAACGTCTGATCCTCAGGCGTCCCACCCCAGGTTACGTTGTTGGACCGCGTAAAGTCTATACCGCTGGGGTCGTCAAAGCCGTCGCGCCAGGTGGGGGCCGCCATCAGGGCATACGTGGTGAAGCGACGCGTCGCCACTGACACGAACTGTTGTGTGGAGAAGAGGGCTCCCCCCAGGTTGTCCCAGCGCCCGTCGTAGGCATCCCAGGCAAAGATGGCCAGCGTGTGCGGGTCGGCGCTGGCCAGGGTGACCTCGTCGTAGTACAGGCGCAGGCTCATCGGCCTCTCGGCGACCACCACCGCGCCGGAGGCGCGCACACTGTAGGCGCTGCCCACCAGGTGGTGTCCAAGGGGCAGCGGGCCGGGCGGCGCGTGGCTGGGGACGACCACGACGTAGGCCTCGGAGGGGAACGTGTCTGTGCTGACCAACGTCAGTTGCAGGTTGCCATCCATGGAATTGATGGTCCGGCTGGTCGAGGCAGGCACGTAGGCACGATAAAAGTCAACCGTTGTATCCAGGCCGAGCGTGGAGGTGATTCCTATGGCTCCATGTTCGTCAACATTCGGTGTCAGGCCCGAGAGTGTGATGATGCAGGAAGTCGTACTGCAGCAGCGCTGCACAGGTGTACCCCATGTACTCATGTTGGTACATAGTGTCCCGCAGGATTCATCGAGGCCACTTATGCCGATGAACAGGTCTGTGCCATCCTGGCTGGGCACCATGTGGATGAATGGTACACATAGCCCGGATGCGAGCCTGGCCCGAGAGTCCCAGGGGACCCAGGCCAACAAGATGAAGGTGCCCGGGAGCATTGCCACGAACCACTGCAGAAGCCCTCTCCAACGATCCATGCCGTCTCTCCTAATCCTTCACCACAAGCGGCAAGTAGAGCGAGTTCATCGTCGTGATATCGAGGCTGACTTCAGTGACGTACTTGTCACCCAGCCCGCTTCCATTTTCGAACCTGAGTTGATATTCCAGGTATCTGCCGAAAGCATTGATAGCGACCGGAGTGATCGAGGTGTAAGCACTCCAGGGACCATACTCGTCGGTCTCGTCATCCCCCACCCGGTAGCGCAGGCTGACGCCGGTTTCATCGTCCCCCTCTGCCGTCCAGCGCAGGGTGCCAATGAAATAGTCGTCCCCCAAGTCAAACTGGTGGTTGAAGGCTCCCTGCTGCACAGAACGATTGCCCGACTGAAGGGGTGCCATCAGCACGCTGGCAAAAGTCCATGACGTGGAACCCGCTCCGCCCAGGGCATAGATATAGCGATCGGTGGCAACCAGGGCGTGTTTGTAGGCGCGGAAGGGCAATGGCGTCAGCGCAACCCAATCACCGAGGGTGCAATCGGGGCCAAGCGCTGCCCAATAGACGTTCCTTTGCACGGTATTGACCGGATCGGGGCTACTCCAGCCGCCAGCCACCAGGATACCCCCACGAATCGCCACGGCAGCGTGTGCGGCCAAGGTTTTGGGCAGAAAGGTCGCCGGGCTCCACGCTCCCAGACTACCATCCGGTTGAATCTCCGCCTGGTAGACGTCACGATATTCATAGATCCCTGCGTCCTGTCCGGCCATAACGTAGAGGTGGTCACAGGTGACTACGGCCTCGTGCCACATCAAGGGGCGGGGCAGGGTCGTGGACAGCGTTTCCCAGTGGTCCAGGGTACCGTCGGCGTTCACCCTGGCGCGGTGGATATTGCCAGACACGGTCACGGGTTGATTGGATTTTCTCCCTCCCAGCACATAAATGTAGCCGTGGGCGGAAACGGCTGCATTCACCGCCGAAGGTTCGGGTAGCGCTGGTAGGGAAGTCCACGGACCTAGTGTGCCATCGTCGTTGATCGGCGCACTGAAAACGGTCGCCTGAAAACCGCTGGCATTGAAGCCGCCGAGGACGAACAGATGGTCATTGACCACAACGGCCGCGTGCGCCGACAACGCTTGCGGCAACTCAGTCACGTCAACCCAATGCCCCAGCAACCCATCGTCCTGGATCACGGCGCTATAAACCTGGCGTTGATAGCGACCGCCGGGGGCATTGCCCCCAATGACAAACAGGTGCCCTCTGGCTGTCACGGCAGCAAAGTCGAAGAGCTCACCAGGCAAGCTAGGCAGACGCTCCCATTCACCTAACTCGGCTTGTCTGGCCAGCGTCAGAGCACCATCCCCGTATCGGGTCACCACAACCGTGCTGTCAGGACTGTGCCCACCGCTAAAGTCGGCCACCGTCGTGTGGCAAGTAATGTGGGACGTAGACGTGGGAGATGGGGCCGGAGGCGCCAGGAGCGGACCCGTGTACACCCACAAGGCAGCGTCGTCCACGAAAGCGCCTTCGTAGTTGATTGGATTGCTTCCGTTGGATTCCAATCCCCAGGCGAGGTAAACTGGCGGCTCGCCCGTGATGTCGCCGAAGCCGGGCAGGCTGGACAGACTCAAGTACACGGGAATCCAGTCCCCCGTCTCTCCCGCTGTGGCAAGGCCATGATAGGATCTGCCATCTATGGAGGCCAGCCATAGGATTTTGTCTATCAGAACAGGCCCTCGCTCGTCCCCTTCGACGTCACCCCACAGAGCAAACTGCATTTCGGCGTCGGTAGCATCACCGAGGTTAAAGGGACCACAGATAAACCACGTTCGTAGATTGTCGGCGTAGCCGTCACTGCATGCTCTTTGCACTCCATCGCGCCCGCCTCCGCCAGCCCAAATACTCAAGCTGCCGGAAAGCGCCCGGCAATTACGTTGCCCCCACAGGTATTCGCCACCAGTGAACGGACTGGTATCCGTCACAAAGCAGCCCGGCGGCGGGAATGTCCCGTCAAAGTCCTCGGCCCAGATTTTTTGCCAACCAGTGCCGGCGATGATTAACGTTCCCGTGCTCATGGAGATGGGCGAGACGGTCAATGAGTCAAGGAGCCTGCGGGTGGTGAGGGCCGGCTGGCTTGCCGGCTGGGCGGCCAGGTCCACAGGGGAGGCATGCGACAACACGGTTGTCCCCCCCGGCGGAATCCCGGTTGGCGGCAGCCTTGCGGCCAGAGAAGCGGGGACACTCACCAGAACCACTGCCAGCAAGAGGCCCGCCACCAGGGTCAGGCAGGCGATCAAGATTCCTTTGGATTTCATTTATCCCTCCTCTCGTTGTCTCTCCTGGAAGCTGCAGACCTCTGAGAGAGGTACCGTTTCTCTCGCCCGCGTGGCTCGACCCCGACCTACAAGCCAGCGGTCGAGATAAGGACAGAAAACGGAATCGGGGTTGTCGAAGCCGCCGAAGGCAATTTCGACGAAGCATACCCAAGTCGGCACCCCCGTGTTATCTGCCGTTGCAGGCCATTGTTCTATGGGCAGCCCTGCAATTCTCTGTCACCTTGCTGAGGCGTACTGGCCGAACTCGGGCACACCGTCCACATCTACGCCCACAGATGGCAGATAACAGCCTCTGCAAGAAAAGAGCCACTGGCAGCGAAAACGTTACGGCACTCTCTTGAGGATGAGGGGCAGGAAGACGAGATTTCGCATCCACGGGCCGGGCGGCGCCAGCAGGGCGTAGGTGCCCAAGGCGGTCACCGGGGCCACTATCACCCTCTGCTCCTCATCCAATTCCCCCTCTACTGCTTGCCACCTCTCGCCGCGCGGATCCCAGCGATAGAGCCCCAGCCCCGCTGGCGCCGACGCCGAAGTGACCAGCGCCCCGTCATAGTGCAGCCTCAGCACGGCCGGCTTCTCTAATGTCACCAAGGCCCCCGACCCGGTCACGTCGTAGGGGTCCCCCACCAACACCAGTCCCTCCGGCAATGGCCCCGGCAGTGCCCCCGGCGGCATCACCACCAGGTATGCCTCATCTCCCGGCAGGCTCCCCGGCTCCAGATGCAGGCTCAGGTTACCGTCGTCAGAGTACACGTCGCTAGACTGATCGTTGAGCACCCGCTGCAGGCGATAGGTGGACTGTAATCGCACCAGCCCTCCTCCCACCGCTCCTACCGCCCGGATGCGCCCCGTCCCCCGCTCGGTGGCGCTGAAACTGATCTGCCCTTCGTACGTGGCGGTACCTGGGCTGTAACTCAAGGTGGGAGCGTGCCCCACTTCGCTGCCCGGCTCGGTGACGATTACGCTGGGGTCGGCGCCGGGGCCGAAATCCAGCAGGAAGATCTGCAGGTCCACCTGGCTGGGGTCCGGGCTCGGCTCGGCGAACACCCGCATGTGGGAAATCCCTCCCGCGGCCTGGGCTGCCAGCCCGCCGATGGGCCACATGGTCAGGCTGAGGCTCGTCTCTGTCGTCACGATGACACTCCCGGCCAGCCCCCCGTCCATGGAGGCCGCCCGCACGATGTCCCCCTCCTCAGCGCCGTAGACGTCCAGCCGGCCGACGCCATTGGTGAAGCCCTGACCGACGACACGCCCACCCTGCTTGTAGAGGGCCACGATGGCCCCCCAATAGGGCTCCCCTGCGGGATCGTAGACGGTCAACTGGCAGGGCGGCCCCGACGCGCCGGTGTTGCTGATGGTTACGGTGGGTAAGCCCAGCACGTTGGTGAGCACGCCGGTCGGCCCCGTCATCACATTCCCCCGCTCAAGGGGTGTGATGAACTGCCAGCGAGGGGGGCTGAGCGTGTCGGTGTACACGCGGGCCAGGGTCTCCCAGGGCGACTCGCCGTGTCCGTGTTGTCGTTCCGTCAGTTGCCACTGGGCGGTCTGTTCGCACAGAGCGGACCACATACCGGGCACACCACGGGCGCTCAACTCGCTGGTGGTGTACTGATAGTCCATCACGCTGGCATTGGTGGCATCGGTGGCCGGGTTGCGGTTCTCCGGGCCGGTGCAATAGGCGGGCACCTCGCCGGTCAGATTGCCGTGCGGGTCGAAGAGGTAGGCAAAGTACTCGTCGTACAGGTGGAGGGCATAGTGGCCAAACTCGTGGATCAGGGTATGGAAACCGTCGGGTCGGTCCCACGGCCCCTGGTTGCTCGATCTGCCATCCCAGCCCCGGCCCAGGCGGATGACGTGGGAGGCATCGTCGGAGGTGATGCCGCCGACGTAGGCGTGGGGGCGGACGATGTTCTGGGTCGAGATCTGGACGTCGGCATTGGCCCAATAGTTGCCATTGTCGTAGATGGCCACCTGGCCAAAGGCCATGTGCCCATCGGTGAGGTCGTACAGGTAGTCGGAGGCAGACTGGACAGCGCGGGAGATTTCCTGGGTGTAGGTCACGGTGGCATCCCACTCGATGGAGACCACGAGATTGAAGAGGACGAGGGAACTGGACTTGATGATGACCAGGCGCTGTTGTCCCGTACGAGTGACCACGTGGGTCCTCTGTACTCCCTCAGGAGTAACGGTCATGTCGGTGAGACAGGTCCGATAGGCCCATTGGGTGCCATCGCTGTCGGGCGTGGCATGCCCCTCACGGATGGTCAGGGACTGGGTCACGGGCTGCAGAGCGACCAGCGTATCTCCCACCGTCAGGGCCGGCGGCACAGAGATGCCAGCGTCGTCGGTAGCGATCGTCGGCACCCCATTCTGGTAAATACAGGCCCCGGCAACCGCCAAGCCCTCTTCGTCGAGGACCAGTACGTGATCCTCCGGGATGGGCGGGGGTGCGGCCATGCTGTGAAAAATGTCTCGTCCAAGGGGGCCAACATCACTCCAGAGCAGGTGGACGGCGTCGAACAGGTCGGCGGCCAGCGCCGGGGCCGGGTACTGGGTGCCAGGTGAGATAGCCGTTACGGTCACCGGCGCTGTCCAGCCCATCTCTGGTCCTGGCCGGCGCACGTAGAGCAACCGGGGATCGCTGGTGGTGTCCCAGGCCACGTGCAGCGCGTCCTCTGGACCTACGGCCAGCGCCGGCATCTCTGCGCTGCCGCTTCCCCGAGACAGGTTCACGCAGGTCGTCCATCCTCCGCCCGGCGGCTTCTGTGTATACAGGATCTCAAATGGGATGTTGACACCGGTGACGATGGCATCCTGCCAAACCAGGTGCACCGTGCCACTGCTGTCCACAGCCAGGGCCGGGAAATAGGACGCGCCCGTGGTTCGGGAGACGTCTATTGGGCTGCTCCACGGCTCGGCCGGTCCCGGCTTCGTAGCGTAGTAGATCTCGGTGACCCCCGGCGTGAAATCGTGCCAGGCTACGTGGAGCGTGCCCGTGACGTCGGCGGCGATGGTCGGGGCCCAGGAGGTGCCGGGCGTGCTGGCGACGATGGCCGGCGTCGTCCAGGTGATGGCCCCCCGGGGCCGCATGGCGTAGTAGATCTCGGCATTGCCGGGGGTGTCGTCGTTCCAGACGGCATGGACGTTCCCTGCACTGTCCGTCGCCAGGGCGACGAAGCGAGCAGTGCCCGACAAGACGGCCGTTACGGTCACCGGCGCTGTCCAGGCTGTACTGCCGGCTGGCTTCATGGCATAGAGAATGTCTCGACCAGTGCCAACATCCTCCCAGGCCACGTGGACGTTGTCCGTAGTATCTATGGCGATGGCAGGCCAATAGGAGCCGCCAGGGGTGTTGGCGATGCAAACCGGCGCCGACCAACTTTGATTCGGTTCTTTGCGGGCGTAAAAGATGTCCAGATTGCCGGAAATGCTGTTGTCGTACCAGACAGCGTGGAGCGTTCCCGTCGTACCCACCGCCACCGCCGGCGAGAGGGAAACGCCTGCGTTGTTCGAGACGTTGACCGGCGACGACCAGGTGATGGGCACCGTCGGCGCCGGCGCGCATCCACCGATTCCGACTGGCGAGGCATCAGGGTTATGATGATCGAACTTGGGAGGAACGTCCAGCACTGATTCATCGGCTGCCGTGGCCACACCCTGAGTCACACTCATCTGGCTGGAGTGAGCGCGGTTGGAACTGCCTGTCAACAGGCCGACAAATAGCGATAGAGCCAGGATCCTTGCCACGCACGAGAGGATCCTGAGCAGTTCCCCCGCTCTGCGCTCTCCGTTTGAGGACGATTGGCAAAAAGACCACATTCCCCACCTCCTACTGGCATCCGGTCTCATCTCAACACCACCGGCAAGTAGACCTTGTACTCCTCAACCTGCCACGCCAGTTGCCACCGCTCCAGGGCGGGCGTCTGCCCCGCCAGTGTCGAGGACATATTGACCCGCAGCCGGAGGCTGGAATATTGAACAGGGTCTACCAGATCGGCCAGGTTGGTCCCACTGGCCACGTCGGTCAGCACTGTGCTACCGTCCAGGCCCAGCACGTCCACCGTCAGGGTCGTGGTGGGCGGGTCTATGGTGCGACTGAAGGCCAGGCTGCCCCAGGCGGCAAAACCGGTCGTGGGAGTGATGGGGTTGGAGACGGCACTGCCACTGGTCCTCATGCTCACCAAGACTAACGTCCGGTTCTCAGGCGTCCCCCCCCAGGTCACGTCGTTGAGCTGAGCCAAGTCCACGCCGCTGAGGTCGTCGAACTCGTCGCGCCAGGTTGGGGTAGCCATCAGGGCGTAGGTGGTGAAGCGGCGCGTCGCCACCGACACGTACTGCTGCGTGGAGAAGAGGGTCCCCCCCAGGTTGTCCCAGCGCTCGTGGTAGGCATCCCAGGCCAAGATGGCCAGCGTGTGCGGGTCGGCGCCGGCCAGGGTGGTCGGGTTGTAGCCTAGGTGCAGGCTCATCGGTCTATTGGTGGCTGTCAGCGCGCCAGAGGCGCGCACACTATAGGCGCTGCCAACCAGACGGTGTCCCCATGGTGGCGGTCCCGGTGGAGCATAGTTACGAACAGCCACGATATAGGCTTCGGTGTCAAGGGTGTCTGTGCTCACCAGGCTCAGTTCCAGATCTTCGACAAATATAGATATCGTCTTGGTTATTGGGGGAGACGGGATATAGGGCCGACTAAACTCAGCCGCCCCGGAATCCAGGCCAAGGGTGGTCGTGATGTTTATCGGTCCAGATGCAAGAACACCGGGAGAGAAGCCTGGGGCCGTAGTTACGTAGGCTTGAACGGTGTTAGAGTATGTCATCGTCCAGCCACCTTTTTCGTGGCCCGGCCCGATACCGATGTTGGCACAGACGGTTCCCTCCAGTTCGCCAACGCCACCGGCTTTGATGAAAAGTTCCGTGCCATCCTGGCTGGGCACAACGTTGAGAAACGGCGCAAAGGCGGAATTTACGGCCACAGACACGTGATGCTCACCGGGAGCAAGAGTACAACGATCGGTAGCGGAGCCTGGAGCTGTCAGGTTCTGGACAGTGAATATGCTCGTACCTGCTGGCGCAAATCCGGATTTTGCCGTAGAATACCAGGTAGCCGCTATCAATAATAGACCTGCTAACAGGATTGCCGTGATCCACTGCCAGTCGGTGCGACCCTTGAAGCCTGTGTCTGCTAATGTAGTCATCTTTCCCTCCCGTTGAAAGGTTTCTATCATGGCGAATGACCTCGATAGCCAAGGCTTGATTGAAGCCTTCTTCGACGCGCTGCGCCTCAGGGACCTGGAGCGCTGCCGCTCCCTTCTGAGGTCATTGGAGGCCCTCTCCCGTCAGCAACCCAGCCTCAAGCCGACGTGTACGTACATGAAGGGCATTTTGGCCTTCGAAGACGATCGCGACTGGGCTGAAGCTGAACGAACTTTCACTGCACTCCTCCAAACCGATCTCGAGCCAGCGCTGCGCGCACGAGTCTTGTATGCCCTGGGCCGCAGCCTGGACGTCCAGGGACGTTGGGAAGAAGCCATTGCGGCCTTCGAACAAAGTCTGTCAATCTCCACACAACTCCAACAAACCATCGAACAGGCCAAGGCCTGGAAGCACATGGCGATCTCTTATCGGAAAGGATTCACTCAAGGCGACTTTGGCCCCCCGGCCCTCCAGCGGGCGATAGAGTATTATCACTTAGCGCTAGGTGCACTCGAACCCATCCCAGACCCTGCGCCGGACGTCGCCTGGCTCAAGGGTTCTGTGTGGAATGGCCTGGGCCTGGCTTATCGAGACCTGGGTCGGTGGGACGAGGCCATCTCTTGTTATCAGCAAGATCTGGCCATCTGTCGCGCTCATGGTTATTGTCATAGTATGGGTCTCACCCACGGCAACCTCGGCGAAGTCTATCAAAAATGCGGCAACCGGGCGGAGGCTCTGAGGGCCTATCAACAAGCCCTGAGCATCATCCGTGAGTTTGACGACCGCTATGAAGAGGCGGAAGCCCTGGCCAACCTGGCCTTTCTCCACCAGGAGATGCGAGAATACGAGCGGGCGCTTGATTACTATGGTCAGGCGATTGACCTCATTGAGGGCCTGCGTGCCGGCGTTTCCGCCGCGGAGGCCCGCGTCGGCTTTTTCGCCACAGTCGTAGACACCTACGCGCACGCGGTGCTGCTGTGCCTCGAAATCGGCGATCAGGAACGCGCCTTCGACACCGTGGAACGCGCCCGCGCCCGCGCCCTCCTCGACATCCTGGCCGCCGGCCTGCCCGACCTGCCCGGCGAGAAGGGCGCTACGACGATGACGTCGGCCGAAGTGCAGGCCGCCTTGCCGGACGACGCGCTGCTGCTCGAATACTTCACCACCGGGCTGGTAGAAGCACCGGATTATCGAACTGCCGCCCCTCCGGGTGTGCAGCGGCATCGCTTTCCCCCCGCCCGCACGTTGATCTTTGCCGTGACTCGCGACGAGGTCCAGGTGCACGACGCGGGCCTCTCGCCCAACGACCTGCTCCCCCGGCGGCTCGACAGCGTGGTGGAACGGCACTTTCTAGAGCCCCACATCCGGCGCACGCTGTACGACCGGCTCATCGCCCCGATCGCAGGGCTTTTACAGGACCGGCAGCGACTGTACCTGGTGCCTCATGGCCCGCTCCACTACATCCCCTTCCAGGCACTCATCGCGCCCGACGGTGAGACCCTCTTACGCGAGGAAGCCCCCGTGTTGGTCTATGCCCCCAGTGCCACGATCCTCTTTCACCGCATGAGTGAGAGAACCGATCAGGCGTCAACGACCTGCCTGGCAATTGGCTACAACGACCAGGAGGGAGTGCGACTGTGCTTTGCCGAGGAGGAAGCGTACGGCGTCGCCCAACTGACCGGCGGCACGGCGCTGGTTGGACCATCGCCCAAGAAGGCAACCCTCTACAGCCAGGCTGGAAACTATCGGCTGCTTCACTTCTCCTGCCACGGCACATTCGATCCACAGGCCCCCCTGGCCTCAGCCCTGCATCTGGCCTCAGGTGAAGCGCTGACCGCGCTGGATGTGCTAGAGCACCTGCGCCTGGGCTGTGACCTGGTGACGCTGAGTGCCTGCGAGAGTGGCCTGAGCCGGGTGCGGCGTGGCGACGAACTGATTGGCCTTATACGGGCCTTTATGCATGCCGGGGCACCGGCGTTGATTTCCACCTTGTGGCGTGTGGACGAGCGCTCGACGCTGATTCTGATGGAAAGGTTCTATCGAGAAATCCAGGCTGGCATGAGCCTGGCTCAGGCTCTGAAACGGGCCCAGCTCCACCTGAAGAATCTGACCCGCCAGGAGGCGCTGGCCATCTTGACGCACTTTCCGCACGATAGCGTTGGGACGTCCTTGGCCGAAGAGGACGAAGAAAGGATCTTTGCGGACCCGTACTATTGGGCTCCGTTCGTTCTCGTTGGGGGTTGCGAATCGGGGGCGTTGAGAGGACGATGATGCGAGCGCGATACGCTCGTACGCGAGCGCCATGCGCTCCGATCAATTCAGCGGTGAGGCTTGATCTCGAACATGAGACGGGCCAGGTCATCGGTGGCGACCCCCTCGAAGACAACCTCGCCATGGGCGTCAGTTTTTTGCGTATCTAGTTCCAGTTCACCTCGCTTGAGCACCACCTCCGTACCGGCCAGGTTCGGCCAGCCCCCCCGGCTGGGGATGTTTACTCTAACAGTAACCGTACAGCGGGTTGGGTCGTCCCGCGTCTCCTCGGCCGTGATCGTGACCTCCGTGTCTTCGACGGCCTCCTTCAGAGAGAGCTGGCACAGGGTCCTGGGCGACTTGGCTTTCAACGCGGCCACAGCATAGGCCGGCTGATAGGCTGGCATCTGAAACGCACGCAATACCTCGGCCGAGAACTCGATGATCAAATGGCCTAGTTCACTCAGGCGCCAGGGTATGCTGACCGGCTGAGGTGGCCTGTCTTGCTTGCGGCGGAGAAATGATAGATCTGGGACGGGATAACGGGGTGGTTCCACTCCCTGTTCCCCGTGAGCCAGTTCGAGCAACTCAGAGAGCGTTGCGTATTCCGCCGAGCAGTGAGGGCAGGTCTCCAGGTGAAGGGCCGTGAAGCGCCACTGTGCTTCATCTGCCCGTCCCTCGGCTTCTGCCTGCAGGTATTCTGGCAAGAGATCCTGGCATTCCTGGCAGGTCAACGAGTCCTCTTCGTCCGCAGCCAGTGCCCGCATCAGGTACCTCACTCTGCGCTCACAATGGGGGCATTTTCCGATATGGCTGAACGCTGCTTCTGCCTCAGCACGATGCAGGTCCGGATTCTCCCAGTAAGCCAGCAAATGTTCAATGGCCACGCGACAATCTGTCGTTTGCATAGAATTTCCCTCTAGTGTATATAAAGAGACGACCGGGCGCTATATATTACAACTTGCCTCCCGGTCTCCACCTTCTTCGCTGTTCGTCCCGTGAAAGTATTCTGTCAGGCGTTCGTCTTCCTGCAGCCGCCTGATGCCACGATAGCGCAGCACGCGCACATAGTTTGCCGTGATCCCAAGACGCTCACCGATCTCCGCGTCGCTCAGCCCTCCAAAGTACTTGAGGAGGACAACCTTCCGCATGAGGTCGTTCGGCAAGCGTTGGACGGCCTCTAACAGCATCTGGCAGCGTTCCTGATCGTCGAGGCGCGCCCAGGCTTCTGCTCCATCTCCCTCAGCACTGCCTGGACCTGGCTCAGGCCAGCTCTCCTCTTTGCCCCTTGCCCGCCATTCCTGTTTGAAGGCGTGTCGCAACTTGTTTAGCGCGAAGGCCAGGAAGGTGCCCGGGCTTCGGCAACATTCGATCTGCTCGTACACGAGGAGCAGCGCCCGCTGCGTCGCGTCCTCCGCCAGTTCCGGCCATCGGTTGTAGGCAGCCCGAAAGAGATAGCGAGATAATTCGCCATACCCTTGCTCGCGGCGGCCCTGGTCTTCAGCCTGCCGGCAGGCTTCGTACATGGCGATCGCATAGTGGTGCTTGGCTAGCCTCTTGACCTCGGTAGGTGGAATCCCTGCTTCGGCCGGGCCCAGCACCAATTCGACTAACTCGTCTTCTGACAACAGGGCCCATCCGTACTTTCTGATCAAGTCCCGCACGATGTGCCGGGAGTCCAAACACAAGGCCGTATCCGTGGTATGGTCGGCGTCATCCCTCATTGGCAGCCCCCCCCTTGCGCCGAAGACATGCAATACCGCAATGCTATTATACCACACTTTTTGATTCATCATCCGCTTTTCCAGGTTTCGTCGGGGCGATGTAACTTTTTTTCTGCAATGGGCTCTTATTTGTTGAAGAGATCAGGGTGGTGCAACGACCGAGAAAGCGGTGGCTCGAACTGCGAAAGGAGGAATTCGATGCGCTTCAATGGAACGGCACCCTACGTCGCTCTCGACAAACACAACGACAGGGTTCCCCTGTCAGAACTTGCTCCCGAGGACTGGCTGTCCTGCTTCAAGTTCCCCACCATCCAGGCCAATGAACTCTCCGCGAAATCAATTGGTGTGAGGGGAGCTGACCGGTTGGATCTGACAAGAACATACCCGAGTGATGCACTCGATCAACTGGTCCAGGACCTGGCCTATCTCTGCCAGATCGTCGTAGCGGCCTACGAGCATAGCAAGTACTTACTGACCATTGTCCGCCCCTTCCTCTCTCGCGCTACCTGGACCGAGGTGGTCGCAGGTGCTCAATGTGGCAAATGTACTTTGCCGGCCGAAACGCGCGAAGCCTCAATTCTGCGGCTTGATATTGTCAACTTCACCGGCATCACGGATAGTCATCCCCTGGATCAGGTCATTTCTGATCTCAATGCCTATCTCGATGCAATGACCCAGGTCGTTTATCGTTACCACGGAGACGTGGACAAGTATCTGGGTGATGGTTTTCTTAGCATCTTCCACAATGCCGACGATGCAGTTCAGGCCGGTTGCGCGATCCAACGAGCCACTGCTGACTTCAACCGCCGCCAGTTGGCGCAGGGTGGGTTGGCCTTTCCCGCCCGCATTGGCATCGCCAGCGGCCCAATCGCCACCGTTAGCCTTGGTTCGCATGAGCGCCAGGATCGAACGGTTCTTGGCATACCAGTTAATCTTGCCGAACGGTTGCAGGAGCAGGCGTCACCAGAACAGGTATGGCTATCGCAAGCCACCTTTGACCGGTTACGTGATCAGGCTGATTGTTCCTGTCTGGGTCCAGCCAAGATCAAGGGCCTACAGGAGCCTGTTGTCGTCTATGAGAAACACTGGACTACTATTTAACTGAGTCCCGCCCCTGGGGCGTTGGCCGAGGCAGCAGGAGCACTGAGGAGGTAATGATTGGCGTGTACAGAACCCGTCTACCATTCAGAAGATTTCCATGATGTGCGAAAAGGAGCGAGAAGCATGAGAATCAGAAAGTTTGTCACCTTCATCCCTTGTTTTGCCTTGGCTGTCACTTTAGCGCTTCCCCTCGCAAGGAGATCCCTCACGACAGCTCAAAGCAATGCCTGGTTACCAGTGTCCAGTCCGACCACCGAACAATTATACGGGGTCTACTGTACCACAGCCGACGATTGTTGGGCTGTTGGAAGCGGGGGCACCATTATCCACTATGATGGCACAACCTGGACAGCAGTGGAGTCATCCATTAATTTCCACTTGCGATCTGTTTCCTGCCCGGCGGACGATGACTGCTGGGCCGTAGGGGAGGATGGAAAGGTCGCCCACTATGACGGCAGCGTATGGTCTATCTCGGCTGTACTCCCCTCTACGGACGATCTTCTTTCCGTCTTCTGCAACACCGTTGACGATTGCTGGACGGTGGGGGTTTGGAACAGGATCTTTCACTACGGCGGTGCCTCTTGGACATCTGTCTATAGTCCGGGCTCAGGATGGAGCCGTCTTACATCTGTTTCGTGTGCAGCAGTGAATGACTGTTGGGCGGTATCAGACCTGGGCTACGTCTCGCACTACGATGGAACTTACTGGTCTGCGTCCCGACCGACCACGAACCAGCTAGAGGGCCTGTTCTGCCTGGCGATTGATGATTGCTGGGCCGTGGGGTACCGCTGCGTGTTGCGGCATTACGATGGAGATCAGTGGACGACCGTATCGAGTCCCAACTCTGACCATCTGTACTCTGTATTCTGTGCTGCCTCAGATGATTGTTGGGCCGTTGGTGATGGTAGCATCATACACTATGACGGCCTGGCTTGGTCGAACGTGCTTGGCGGGGTCAGCCTGCAGTCTGTATTCTGCTCCGCAGCGGACGATTGTTGGGCTGTAGGGGGAGATGGGGCGATCCGGCATTACACCACTGCACGACAAGTGTTCCTACCCCTTATCTTCAAGCGCTACCCGCCGATCCCAGAGATTCCGGCTCTATATCCCATTGAGAACAATGACGGTGATGGAGACTACACAGTGCAGTGGTTGCACCAAGAACTTGCCGATCAGTACGAGTTGCAGCAGTCGGTCAATTCGGGGGGCTGGACCACAGTCTATACTGGGCCCGACGAGTCGAGAGACTTCGCCGATATGCCTCCTGCGACGTATAGCTACCGGGTCCGAGCTGAGAACGTGTGGGGGCAGAGCGGCTGGAGTAATGTGGAGTCGGTTGTTGTCCTGCCGCCGGACCAACTCCCTACCCCTGCTCCCGGCCCACGCCCTGGACGCTGGGAAGGGCACGATGATTTTGAGGGCTCCTTTAGAGTCACATCTGACCGATCTCACATCACGAACTTTGAAGGGTCATTCTGGACCCCGATGTGTGGCCACATACAGGTGCCAGAGGATCTCACACCGCCAGCCGAGCTAACGATCTCTGATAATCACTTTCATGTCACGATGAACATTCCTGACACGATCACATTCCTGAGGATAGACGGCACCTTCAATACTGAGACATCGGTCGAAGGAGACTACAGTTGGGGGGTTGAGGGATGCGGCTTCGGTGGTCGCATTAGCTGGAGCGCTTCCTGGCAAGGCAACTAAACCTTGGTCTGGGTGGACCTCACCCTCCCCGATGGTGACGGCCATCTGGACCACGACCTGAAGGTCGGCTCCCCCCTGGGAACCATGCATCGGGCGACGCAGCTGAGCTGCGTCGCCTCCTTCGCTCTGGCTGGTGCCCCCAGGTGCCGGTCCATCTCCGTGCACCCGAGGGCGGACTTTCTCTGCCTCCGCACTGCCCTGTACGGCCCCACGCCCCTTCAGTTCCCCTCGCCCAACGCTCTGGGACAGACCTCGGCGTGGGTTTGTCGCCGACTTACTGCGGAATCCCAGCGCTACACACTTGCCCTGCCCTGGTTCCAATGCTATACTCTGCGGATGAGTACATCCGACACCATCTTCCCACAGGAGGGCCCACAATGAACTTGAAGTTGGACTATAAGAAAACCTTCTTGATCGGCTTCGGTTTTTTCGGCATCAGCGTGATGTGGACGCTCTACAACGCCTACGTCCCCATCTACCTGCAGGCCGGCAGCCCCACCTTCAACGCCCCCGGCGAGGTGGGTTTTGGCCTCGGCGCCGGCCTCACCGGCGTGGTCATGACGCTGGACAACGTCGCCGCCCTCTTCCTCCTGCCGCTGATCGGCCTGTGGTCCGACCGCATCTGGACCCGCCTGGGCCGCCGCTTACCGTTCATCCTCGTGCTCGCCCCCATCGCCATCGCCGCCTTCATCCTGATCCCCATAGCGGTGCGCATGGTCCCGCCCGCACTCAGCGGGCAGGTGGACCGCCTAGGAACGCCGCTGGCGCTCTTTATGGTCGCCGTCGGCGTCTTCCTGCTGGCGATGGCCGGCTTTCGCACGCCCGTGATCGCCCTCATGCCCGACCTGACCCCCAGCCCCTTGCGCTCGCAGGCCAACGGCGTCATCAACCTGATGGGCGGGGTCGGGACACTGATCGCCACGCTGGGCAGCGGTCTGCTGTATGGGATGGGACGGATGGTGCCGTTCGCCTTCGGCGGCGTGCTGATGGCGGCAGCGGTGTTGATGCTGCTGTTCTTCGTCAGGGAGCCGCGCGAGTTCGAGGCCGCCGCTACCCCCCCCTCAGCCCCCCCGCAAGCGGGGGGGAGAGGGGGGGCGGGCGTATTGCGCGGCATCAAGCGCGTCTCGCCGGAGGCCCGCCGCAGCCTGGCGCTCCTGATGGCCGCCATCTTTTGCTGGTTCGTCGGCTACAACGCCGTCGAGACCTTCCTCTCCTCCTACGGGGTGAGTGAACTGGGGATGTCGGTCGGCCGGGCGCCGCTGTTGATGGGGGTGGCGTCGCTGACGTTCCTGATCTTTGCCATCCCTTCCGGCTACATCGCGGCCCGCTTCGGCCGGCGGCGGACGATCATCACCGGCCTGGCCATCTTTGGCGTGTTGCTGATGTCGAACTTTTTTCTGCGCAACGCGACGCTGGTCTGGCCCATCATCGCCATCGGCGGGATGGGCTGGGCATTGGTCAACATCAACTCGCTGCCCATGGTGGTGGACATCTCGGCCTCCGACGCCGACCTGGGGACCTACACGGGGCTGTACTACATCGCCTCGCAGTTGGCCGCCATCGCCGGGCCGGCGATCAACGGCTACATCGTCGAGTGGGGCGGCGGCAACTATAACCTGATCTTCCTGGTGACGCCCGCCTTTTTCCTGCTGGCGATCCTGTGCATGCTGGGGGTGACGAAGGGGGAGGCCAAGCCACAGGTGGCCGGCAGCTAACCGGCAGGTCGCTACCGAATTAGCCTGCCACGTTTGCGGCAATCGCGAATATCACGGATCGGATGTACGTGGATGGGTACATCCATGAGTACGTCCGTGGGACGCAGATTCGCGCACGCGACATGCGCGTCGCGTATTTCGTGCGCGCGAATGTCGCGCATCACCCCATCAGGATACGCACCTCGTGCCGCTGACCATCACCCAGCAGCGGTATCTCCTCGTTGGGCAGGCTGTCCCCGTCCAGCGTCGCCTGTTTCACCCCCCGGTTGACACCGCCTGGATTCTCCACGCGAATGTGGTAAACGGTTCCCCCGTGGCGGTAAGTCAATGCGTAGCCCGGCCAGCCCCTGGGAATACACGGATTGATTTGCAGTGAGTTCCCTCTCCGGCGCAGCCCCAGGATGGCTTCCAGGCCCAGGCGAACCATCCACCCGGCTGATCCCGTGTACCAGGACCAGCCGCCACGTCCCACGTGCGGTTCCCCACTGTAGACGTCTGCTGCCACAGCGTAAGGCTCCACCCTGTAGCGCGCCGCCTTGTCGGGTGTGTCACTGTGGTAAATGGGGTTGAGCAGCCGGAACAACGCTTCTGCGCGATCTCCCTGTCCCAGTTCGGCAAAGGCCCACGTGGCCCACAGCGCGGCGTGTGTGTATTGTCCCCCGTTCTCCCGGATGCCCGGCGGATAGCCCTTGATGTAACCGGGATCGTGCACCGTCTTATCGAAAGGCGGAGCAAAGAGCAACGCCAATCGGATGTACTCATCCGCGCTGTCGGAGCACACCAGCCGCTCGGCGACGGACTCCATCGCCGACACCGCACGCGCTGGATCGGCCGCCCCGGACATGACGGCCCACGACTGGGCGATGGAATCAATCTGGCATTCGAGGTTTTCTGCTGATCCCAGCGGTGTGCCGTCGTCGTAGTACGCACGGCGGTACCAGTTGCCATCCCAGGCATGTTGTTCCAGGGCCTGGCGCAGGTCTTGCGCCCGCTGCCGGTACGCCGTGGCCCGTTCTTCGTCGCCCTTATGCTCGCAGAGGGGGGCAAAGCGGGTCAAGGTGGCGTACAGGAACCAGCCCAGCCACACACTTTCGCCCCGCCCCTGGCTGCCTACCCGGTTCATCCCATCGTTCCAGTCTCCGCTGCCCATCAAGGGCAGGCCATGCGCTCCGGCGGTTGACCCCTTGTCCAACGCCCGGCGGCAGTGCTCGTAAAGCGTGCCGGGTTCGGCCGCGCTCTCATAGCGCCCGTAGCGCTCCTCTTCTCCTGCTTCCAGAGGCTCGCCTGTGAGAAACGGCACTTGCTCGCTCAGGATCGCTTCGTCGCCGGTAGCGTCCACGTAGTGTGCGGTGACGAAGGGGAGCCACAACAGGTCGTCGGAGCAGCGCGTGCGCACCCCGCGCCCCGAAGGTGGATGCCACCAGTGGAGCACGTCACCTGCTTCAAACTGGTGGCCCGCTGCTCGCAAGATATGCTCCCGTGCGATCTCAGGTGCGGCGTGCACCAGGGCCATGACGTCCTGCAATTGATCGCGGTACCCGAAGGCGCCGCTGGATTGGTACAGCGCGGAGCGCCCCCAGACGCGGCACGCGAGCGCCTGGTACAGCAACCAACGGTTGAGCAGCAAATTCATCGCCGCGTCGGGCGTCTCCACCGTGACGGCGCCCAACACGTCATCCCACAACTTGTTCACAGCCTCCCAACTGGCACTTACCTGCGCCGCGTCCTGGTACTGCTCGATCAGCCGCAGTGCATCCTTCCGATCCACGCCCTGGCCGAGCAGGAAAAAGACCTCTTGCACTTCGCCGGGGGCCAGGTTGAGGTGCACCTGCAAGGCGGCGCAGGGATCGAGGCCAGGTTTGACCGCACCGGCCAGCCCGATGCGTTCGAGGGCCGCCGGACGTGCGCGGGTGCCCTCACGTCCCAGGAATTCTGTACGGTCGGCGGTCAGACCGTGGAGTTCTTGGCTGGCCGCCACAAAAGCGACGCGCTCGCCGAATTCTTCGTTGTAAGGGTTGGTAGCCAGCAAGGCGTTCCTGGCGGCTACGAACTCGGGCACGACGTACTGTTGCGTGATGTCCCGCTCTGTGCCCAACACCCATTCGACGTAAAAGGTGGCGGTGATGCGCCGGGTGTGATGCCACGTGTTCTCCAACTGCAACTGGATCACCTTCACCGGTGCATGCGGGGCGGCGAAGAGACGTAACCGCTGCTTGAGGCCATGGCTGTGATGCTCGAAGATGCTGTAGCCAGCGCCGTGGCGGACCAGGTAGGGAGCCGGTGCACGGGCGGGTAGGGGCGTGGGCGACCACACTGCCGCCGTTTCCTCGTCGCGCAGGTAGAGTGCCTCGCCTGGCGTGTCGGCCACCGGATCGTTGCGCCAGGGAGTCAGGCGGTTCTCACTGCTGTTCCCGGCCCAGGTATACCCCCCACCTGCTTCAGAGGCCAGGAAGCCAAAGCCAGGATTGGCGACGACGTTGATCCATGGAGCCGGCGTCCATTGTCCTGGCTCGAGGTAGATGACGTACTCGCGCCCATCGGCGCTAAAGCCCCCCAGGCCGTTTTCGAACAAGAGGTCGGCCGGGCGGGCCAGCAGTGGCGTGGGTTCCGCGTCATCGGGGCTGGGCAGGGTAGGGACGAAGTGTGGCAGATGGAGTGGCCGTTCACGTAGAATCCTCAGTTGTTCGGCCAGCCGGCCTTTTCCCCCGTCCAGGACGACTCGGGCGGCAGTTTTCAGCAACACCCGCTCGGCTTCGCTCATCTGGCCGGCGCGCAGTACAAAGATACCTCCTCTCCGATTCAGCCAGGCCTCGTTGTCCGTTTGGGCGATCGCCCGGTTTAGCTGGTCGTGCAATTCCTGGGCGTAGCCGGTGTCCTGCTCGTTGAGGATGACCAGGTCAACCTGGATCTGCCGGTTGCGCGAGTAGGCGTGAGCCTGCAGCAGTTCGCGCACCAGGGCTATTTCCTCTTTGTTGCTGACGCCCACCAGCAGGATCGGATAGTCGCCGGAAATGGCGTAGGGCCACAATCCGGATTGCCCCTTGCTGTTCGCTGCCAACGTCTCAGGAGTGGCGCGCAGGGCCGCGTAAGGGTACAGCAGCGCGGAGAGCAGTTGCTGGATCTGCTCTACCGCGTGGGTGTCCAGGCCGAGGTTGCTCAGTTCGGTTTCGCTTTGAGAGCGAGCCTGGTCGAAAGCCCGGTCAATGGCTGTCGTGGTCTGGTAGCGACGGGCCAGTTCCAGCGCCTCTTCCCTCGATGGAGCTGCCAGCGTGACGTAGACGATGTGTGCCTCCGCATGGGGCTCCAATTCGAGCTCCTGGCCAAGAGCCACGAGCGGGTCCAGTGTAGCGCCCGCACCCTTCCCGAAAGGTTCCGACGCACGGATGTACTCATCCGCACTTTCGGGAAGGTGGGAGAGGGCGGCGGGTGAGCGGGCTGTCTGGCCACGTCCCAGGAAGCGGGCGCGATCGCTCTCGTGAACACCGTTGCTCTCTTCTTTTTCCACGACCACCAGATGAGCCAGGTAAATCGGCTTCTCCTCTGCTGAGCGGAGGCGGCGATGCAGAAGCAGCGCGTTCAATTCGGGCAGGTACTCGCTCTCGATGAAGAGTTTGTTAAACGCCGGATGACGCCGGTCAACGGTTTGAGGCGCGAGCGTGACTTCGCTGTAACTCGTGAGCGCCAGGCGGCGGGGGTGGTCGCTGTGGTTGGTCATGGTCATGCGCCGCATTTCGACGTCGTCGTTTGGGGCGACCGCGATCTCCATCCGCAACGAGATGTCGTGATCCCGGCGCCGGAACTCGGCTTTGTGGGCGTAAAAGAGCACCTCTTGTTCCTCCGGCGGAGCACCGCTCGGCTGGTAGGCGGCCGACCAGAGGGCGCCGCTTGCTCTATCTTGAACGTAGATCCAGGTCCCCCAATCGTCGAGCGTGGTGTCGGCCTGCCAACGGGTGAGGTCCACCTGCTGCCAGCGGCTGTAGCCGCCGCCGCTGCTGGTGATGAGTACGCCATAATGCCCATTGGAAAGCACGTGGGCCTGGGGTAACGCTGCATTCGCCGGCGGTCGCCAGGGTTCCAGTTCTATGCGAGCCTGAACCTGGCGCCTCAAGCCAATAGATTCCTCGGGGATTTCCTCGACGGGCGCTTGCTGTGGCACCTGTTCCTGCAGCAGCAGCTCCACGCTTCGCACCCGGGGATCGGCGTGGAACAGACGTACGATGGCCTCGTCCTGCAAGTAGTTGGTCAGAGCCACCAGAATCATGCCCTGGTGGTGCGCCATGTACGATTGCACCACGGCGCTCTCGTGCCCCAGGGGCAGCCGGGACGGAGTGTAGTCAATCGCCTCGTAGAAACCGTAATGGCCCAGCATCTGCCGTTCGATGAGGCCGGCGACGTTCTGCGCCACAGCCTGGGGCTGTACCGGTAGAGCGATCAGCGAAGCGTACGGCGCGATGACCAGGTCCTCACCCAGGCCGCGCTTGCACCCCAGTCCCGGCACACCAAAACCCCGGTACTGGTAGTTCTCGTTGGCATCGAAGTGATAATAGCCCGATTCCGAGATACCCCACGCTACGCCCTTCTGGCGGGCGTAGGCGATTTGGCGGTCCACTACGGCCCGCTGGGTTTGATCTAGCAGAGTCCCTGCGTAACTGCGCATCAAGAGGCCGGGCATGAGGTACTCGAACATGGATCCGTTCCACGAAAGGAGTGCCCGCATGCCGTCAACCCGGCACAGGGGCCGGTTCAGGTGCAGCCAGTGACTCTGGGGGACGTCCCCTTTGGCGATAGCCACTATGCTGGCGGTCCGCGCTTCGGAGGCCAGCAGGTCGTAATAGTTGCTATCCAATTTCCCAGCCGTAATGTCGTAGCCGAGGTGGAATACCTGCTGGCGCGGCTCGAACAGGAAAGTAAAGTCCATGGCCTGGAAATACGCCTCTGCCCGCGTGCTCAAGTCTTGAAGGTCAGTCAGAAGGCCCTCTGCGGTGGCTCGGGCAGCATCCAGTTTCTCGGCCAGTCGCTCGCACCAGGCGCGTCCCTCCTGCACCAGTTCAGTGGGGCCCGCTTCACCTACCAGCAGGTTTTGCATTCGATCCAGGCACGCTCGTCCTGCCCTGCAGATTCCGGGGACCTCGGTGAGTCGGGGCATAGCGGGCAGGGCATCCTGCAACGTCTGCCAGGCCTCTCTTAGCGCCGGAGCCCCAGTGAGTGCTGGCGGCTGGCTCAGGGCTGCGAGCCAGGGCAGGAGCAGGTCCAGTTCGTCCCACATACTATAAAAGTGGCGATACAGCCGCTCCGACCAGAGGCGCAGGTCGTGCAGGGTTACAGCGTCCAGGACGTGGGCGCCGGATTCGACCAGCGCCACCAGTAGCCGGTTCAGTTCCTGCCAGCCCTCGTCCCGTAACGGGGTCAGCAGAGACATCCAATTGCTCACACCTTCCCGAAAGTTCGGAACCTTTCGGGAAGGTGGCACCACTTGCTGGCGGACGTGGGCCAGGTGGGCTCGTAGTGACGCGGCCGCTTGCTCATACCTTCCCGAAAGTGCGGAACCTTTCGGGAAGGTGGCACCCCCGGCTCCCTCCAGGCCCTCCACGATCTTCACCAGGACATCCATGGTGTCGAGCCAGCCCTGCCAGCGCTGCCAGCCCAGGATGGGTTTCTGAGGCAGGGATTGCAGGCCCTGTCTTAGAGCCAGGAGACATCCTGCCAGGTTGCCACTATCCACGGTGGACACGTAACGCGGGGAGAGCGACTGTAGGGTGCGTGTATCGTACCAGTTCAGAAAGTGACCCCGGTATCGTTCCAGCGTGTCCATGCTCTCGAAGGTGGCGCCCAACCGCACAGATAGATCTAGCGAGCCAATGTAGCCCAGTTCGTAGGCGGCCAAAGTTGAGAGCAGCAGCAAGCCCACGTTGGTGGGTGAAGTACGGTGCGCGACCTGGCCCAATGGGTTTTCCTGGAAATGGTCGGGGGGCAGCCAGTGATCATCTGGACCGGCGAACTGTTCAAAGTAGAGCCACGTGCGGCGAGCCAGGTGGCGCAGTTGCTGGCGCTGCTCGGCTGAAAGCGGCGCTTGTTCGTGAGCCGTGGGTTTGCTGATCCAGTGAGCGACCAGCGGTGATACCAGCCACGCGGCAAGCAGTGGCACGGCGACGGGCAAGGCCGGCAAATTGACCACACCCACCAGTACGGCCGCTCCCAGGGCCAGCAGCGGTGCGCTGCCCATCTGTTTCCAGGCCAGGGCCACTTTCCTCTCTTTGCCAAAGAGACGGATGGTATGTGCAGCAGTGGTCCACTGCAAGAGACGTTTGTGTCTGATCGTCAGGCGCACCAGGGTGGTCCCAATAGCGCCCACCACGAGCACCGCCTCGTAGGGGAGAAAAACGAGCGCCAGCAACCAGCGGGCAGTCTCTGCCCCCAGCGGGGGCGTGATGCCGTCCAAAGACCTGTTCCGCAATTTCTGAGCCAGCCCGGTCATAACACCTGTGGCGAGGGGCAAGCATGAAATCATCAGCACTGCCAGCGTCCAGGCCAGTGCAGAGCCCGGCAACCACACCCAACCGGCGATCAGCAACGCCAGCAGTGCTGGTGCATGTAGGCTGCGGCGCAAGTTGTCCAGGATCTTCCAACGGTCGAACGCCGACAGTGCGTGGGGTAGCGTGCCCGCGCCTGCGCGGGGCACCCTGGGGAACAGCCAGGGCAGCAACTGCCAGTCACCGCGTACCCAACGATGCAACCGGCGTGCGTACGTGAGATAGCCTGGGGGGTAATCCTCGTACAAGATCACGTCTGTCACCAGCCCGGCGCGCCCATAGATGCCCTCGAACAGATCGTGGCTGAGCAGTGCGTTTTCAGGCACCCGTCCGGCCAGACTGCGCGTGAAAGCCACTATGTCATAGATGCCCTTGCCGACGTAGATCCCTTCGCCGAACAAATCCTGGTATACGTCGGAGACTGCCCGCGTGTACAGGTCCAGCCCGGTGTCCCCGGTGAAAATTCGCGTGAACAGTGAACGGTTCGCACTGGTTAGCTTGACCTCTGTCCGAGGCTGCAACACGGTATAGCCGGCCACTACGGCACCACTGGCCGGATCGAATTCGGCCCGGTTCAACGGATGCGCCAACGTGGCGACGAGGCGATGCGCACTGTCTCGGGGCAGGCTGGTATCTGCATCCAACGTGATGACGTACTGAATCCCGGGCAGCACGTCGAGGTCACCGCACTGCGTGGTAAACGAGGTCTCTGTACTGCCCCCCACCAGGCGGTTGAATTCCACCAGTTTGCCCCGCTTGCGTTCCCAGCCTATCCAGGCGTTCTCACTCAAGTTCCACTGGCGCTCACGGTGGAAAAGATAGAAGGGGCCGCGTCCTGTCTGCCCGTATTTCCTGTTGAGAGCCTGAATACCGTGTTTGGCCTGTTCGAGCAGTACGTTGTCTTCTGGCCTATGCTTTTCTGGTGCATCGGCGAAATCGGTGAGCAGGGCGAAAACCACGTGCGGATCTACGTTACCCAGAAAGTGTTGCTCCAGTTGCCGCAACAGGAATTCGATCTCACCAACGGAGGTCAGAAACGCAGGGACAACCACCATCGTGCTGCACTCGGCCGGGATGCCGGCGCGGAAATCCATCTTGGGTAACACGCGTGGCGGTACGGTGCGCATGACGAGCCAGTTGACCAGGCTGACAGCCACGGTCGTCACCGGTAACAGGGACAGCAATGCCGCTCCAATCAACTGGGCAGGCCTCCCACCAGCGACAGCGGCGTACTCGACCACGCCAAGCAGCGCGACCAGCGTCAGCATGGCGATACCACCCAGATATACCGGCGTGGGGTGCTTGAACAGCCAGCGGCGCAGGCGCACGCTCCAGGTAGGGTGGTAGCCCAGGCGGGTCTCGAGTTGGTGGCGGCCTGCGTCCAGGAGATAGAAACCAACGTGGGCAGTGCGTGGTAGGCTGTACAGAGAGAGGGCCTTTATTTCCGGCAAGTGCTCCTGCGCCAGCCCAACCGCCGCGGACGCAACCGCTATCTCCTCCTGCTCTGTCGCCAGGGCCAATTCCTCGACGACTTTGCGGTACCGATCGCGGGTATCGAAATCCATGCGCGCATAGATGCCCAGCGGGTCCGAGCGCAGTGTCTTTTCCACCAGGCTGACGTCTTCGAAGAACGCTTTCCAATCCTGTGCTGCCAGCGTATGCAAGTTGAGCATACAACGTGCGACGATCGTCTCGCCCGCCAGGCCCTCAGGCAAAGACACACCTGTGGGGGCATTCTTCTCCCTGTGGTTCTGCATGTCCACGTCACGGCCGACCGTCTGGGCCAGGAGTTCCAGGACCCCCAGGCGCAACATCGTCGGTAACGCCCATAGTTCGCCCATCGTCAACGGCGTGACGCGTTGATAGGCGCGCACGAAGCGCACCACCCGCTCCATATCCAGACGACCCTGGTCACACTCGATGATCGCCAGCGCCAGTGCCA
>Ga0315284_10000461_pt1 | contig 55516 bp, 56 predicted proteins | sample YL17G09_16_MG_FD_203696 | JGI IMG/M metagenome (GOLD analysis project Ga0315284, IMG submission 203696) | Sediment microbial communities from Yellowstone Lake, YNP, Wyoming, USA - YL17G09_16 | ecosystem: Environmental > Aquatic > Freshwater > Lake > Sediment | place: USA: Wyoming | collected...
AGGCTACCGTGCTGCCGCCGTCGACCGCCGCGGCGGCGGCCGCGGGCGGCGCGCCCCTCGACGCGCCTGCCAACTACGGCACCGCCATTCCCGGCGCCACGACCGCGGTGGGCGGCTATCTGGGGCGGCCGGGGGCGGTGGGGTCGTACGGAGTCGCGACCCCTTACGGTTCTTCTTACGGCGCCTCCACCTCGTACGCGTCCCCCTACGCGTCCACCTCCATGTATGGAAGCACCATGGGCGGCTACGGGGGCGGCTACGGGGGCGTGGGGTCGACTTATGGAGGCGTCGGTGGCTACGGCGGCGGCTACGGCGGCGTCGGCTCCTCGTACGGCGCCATGTCCCCCTACGGCGGCATGGGCGGCGGCTACAGCGGCATGGGCGGGTACGGCATGTCGTCGTATGGCGGCATGGGGTCCTACGGCGGCATGGGCGGCGGCTACGGCGGGATGCTCGGCGGCGTCCAACAGCCCCCGCTCAACCCCGACGGCACCCCCGCCCTCCTGCGCCCCCCCGGCATGGTCGACGGCGTCCTGCACTCGGTCGGGGGCGCGGTCAACTTCTTCGGGCGGCTTTCCTTTCTGATCGGCGAAAACGCGCACGCCGCCCACTTTCTCGTGGGCGCCCTGCTCGGCCTCATGGACCGCGCGGGGGCGCTGTACGGGGAGTTGGCGCGGTTTTTGTTGCGGCTGCTGGGCGTGCGGCGGGCGAAGAGGGCTGCGGCGAGTGCTGCGGGCGCCGGCGGAGCGCCCGCTCCACCGCCGGGCCCGGGCGCGGTCGTGCCGCACGCGGGCGGCCCTCGCCCCGACTGGGGCGGCGCGTGGGGTGGGCGTTGATTTGTGTAGCAGGTGTGTGTGTGTGGCGTGTCCCGCTCCCCCATCTCTCTCGACGCTCTCTTCAATCCCGCGCCCCCGGCACCGTCGCCCGCGCCAGCTCCAGCGCGTCCACCGTGCCCGGCCAGCAGGCGACGAGCGCGACGGCGGCCTGGGTGGGGGCCAGGACTCGGTAGAGCGCGGCGTGGTCGGCCGCGCCGCGCGCGGCGGCCTCCCCCCTCAAGTTGCGCCGCAGGGACGCCAGCGCGGCGTCCGCCGACGCCGCGTCGCCGGCCGCGAGCAGGGCGGGGAGGGACGCGTTGAGGCGCTTGCGCTCGGCGAACAAAGAGGCGAGCCGCGCGTGGGTCGCGGCCGCCAGCGTCGCCAGCGCCGCCACCTGGCCGCCATCGAGCGCGAGCGCGGCCGCGGCAGCGTCCTCGCCGCCGCCCCGGCGGGGCGGGGCGCCGCAGGCAGCGCGCGAGGGGGCCGCGCCGGGCGCGCGCGCGGCGGCGCGCGCGGCGGCCGCGCGCGCGGCGGCGCCCGCGGCGACGAGAGCGGCGGCGGCGGCCGCGACCGCGGGGTCGACATCCTCAGGGCGCGCCCCGCGCAACCCCCCTCGCTCCACCAGGCCGCGCAGGGCGGCGACGTGCGCGGCGTGCGCCGACTCTGGGTCGATGACTGGCGCGGGGGCGGGCGACGCCGCGGCGAGCCACGGCGCGGCCGCCGCCGCGACGGCTGACACGGGCGGGAGCATGGCCGGCGCGGCGCCTCCCCTGCCGCGCAGCGCGGCCAGCTCGAGGTGCGCCGCGCCCAGCGCCGCTTCCGCTGCGTCCGCCCGCGCCCGCTCGCGCGCCACGTCGCGCTCCAGAGACGCCAGCTGCTCCCGCTGGCGCGCGCGGCGCCGGCGCTGGGCCTCGACGGCGGCGGACGAGGGCGTGGCGCCGGCGCCGGCCGACGGCGGCCGCGCGCGCGACGCCGCCGCTGGCGCGACGCCCGACGTCACCGGAGGTGGCCGCCCCGCGGTGTCGCCCCCCTCCAGCGCCGCCAGATATCCCGTGAGGAAGAGGGCGTCGGCGCCGTGCCCGCCGTCGGACGGCGACGACTGCGCGCTGCCAGCCGCCTCCCCGCCGTCGTCGGCCGCCATGTCCAGCATGGTCTCCAAGTCCAGGCCGTCCATGGACAGGGTCATGGCGTCGTCGGCCCAGGGGGGGAGGGGCGCGGCGGCGGCATGCGGGGCGGCGCCGCACTCTGCCGGCAGCATTGAAGACCCTCGAGCGTTGGCGAGGCGGGTGCTGAGACTGGAATGCGCCTCGGCACGCGGGCAGCGGCCGCGTCGGCGGGCCCAGAGTGCGCTAGGCGCCCCTGCGTGCCCCTCCTTTTCTTTCCGACCACAGAGTCCACTCAAGCGCCCTCGCCCGCATCATCGCCGTCCCAGTCCACGCCCGCCAAGAATTCGTCGGCCGCGGCTTCCAGGGCGCCGTCGGTCGACGGCCGCCCGGCGCCTGCCGCGTCGAGCGCAGCTTGCAAGCCTGCCAACGACCCTTCCGCCGCCCCGCCCGCGCCGCCCGGCAGCGCGAGCCGCGTCAACAGCGCTCGCAACGCCGCGTTGGCCGCGCCCAGCCGCGCGGCGCGCGCGGTGTCGGCGCGGAGGGCCGCCGCGACCGCCTCGTTCTCAGTCGCCAGGCGCGCCGCGTCGGGGGGGCCGGCCGGCCTCGCGCGCACGGAGCGCGCGCCACCGTCGCTGGACCCGCGGGTCGCGCGTCCGTCCCCCGGTGACGCGCCCCAGTCGTCCGAGTCGGGCGCGCGCTCGGCCGCGAGCGCAGCGGCGAGGCGCGGGGGAAGGGCGCCCCCGCCCCGGGTCGAGCCCCGGCGGACGGCGGGGAGTGGGGGTTTGGCGCTCAGGGGGGCGCCGGTGGCGTGGGAAGCGTCGGTCGCCGGCGTCGGCAGCAACGCCGCGAGCGGCGCGACGCCCGGCGGCGCGGGCGACGGCCCGCCAAACCCTCCCTGCCCCCCACCACCAACAGCCCCCAGCGGCAACGGCGTCAACTCCCACGGGTGCGGGCGGCCGCCGGACGCGGGGCGGGGCGGGGCAAAGGCCGACGCGTCGCCGGAGGCGCGGCCGCCGGAGGAGAGAGCGGCCGCCCAGGCGGCGAGGGGGGTGGCGGCGGCGTCCAGGGGGGGGGCACCGGCGGAGGACACGCGGCGGGCGGGGGTGGCGGCGGAAGGGGCGGCAGCGTCTGAAGAGAGGAGGGGGGGGGGTGGGAGGAGGGTCTCCGAGCGCGCGCCCCTCCCGCCCTTCCTCCCTCTCATCCTTACCGTCGGCCGCGTCCAGGAGCATGGTGCGCACAAAGGCGTCCATGGAGCGCAGCTTTTGCAGCGGGGCGGCGGTCAGGGTGACCGCCGCGTCGGCGGGCGCGGCGGGCTGCTGCGCCATGGCTTCTGGAGTAGGAAAGAGGGACGGGAGCGTTGGCCTGTAGCGCGGTCGACGGGCGGTTTGGGGTGGCTGGCGCTCCGCGGGCGGGCGCATGGCGCGGCCGAGCATGGCGCGGGCGCTTGCGCAGAGCCCGCCCGGCCCCGAAGACCCTGGGCGGCCGTCTCGAACAAGCAGTGGCGCACGCCACACGCACCTGGAGCGTGAGGATAAGGGCGGCACGGGCAGCGCGGGGCTTGGTGTGGCGCGCGGCCGGGCGCCACTGGCGGGGGCTCCGACCGTCCCCGCGCGACAGCCCCCGAATCGCGCGCTGTCAATGAGGTCGGTTGTGTGACGGCGATGGAGCGTCCAGAGGGCGGGCTGCAGCTGTTGCGCCTTCGACCGCGTCCTGGCACGAACGAGGGGGAGGAAGGAGCGCGCGCGGTCGCCGGCGCGCGGCCCGCCCGGCAGCACCCTGGCGCCCGGGCGGGGATGCGGCGGACGGCGGGCGGCGGCGGCGGCTTCCGGCGCGTCCGTGCCAGCGCGGTAGCGGCCTGCGAGGCGTCCCGCTGGCAGAGAGAAGGGGTCGCCGGCGCGCGCGGGCGACCCCCGCCACTCTCGCTTGGCCTCCTCGCGCCGCGCAACCCCCGCCACACACCGCCACCATGGCCCGCGGCACTCTACTCACTGCGCTCGCCCTATGCGGCATCGCGTCGCTCGCGTCGGCGGCTGGTGAGCTTGGGCGCCGGGAATGGGGGGGACGCACGCGCCGCCGCCGCGCCCGCTGCCCCCGCGCCCGCCGCCCGCAGACCCCTGCCGCGCCGCCGAGACGCGGCTCGCAATGCGATGTATCGTGGTGCGGGCGGCGCCCCCCTCCGGCGCGCCCGCGGCGGACGCTAGGGCGGCGCGCCGGCGGGTCTTCCCCCCGCCGGCGTTGTCGGCCCGCGCGCGCGTCGACGGCCGCATTCGCACGCCCCGCCGGCGCGTCCGGCGCGCGGCACGCGCCTGCAGGGCGGAGAGGGGTGACGGGCGGCCCCCGCGGCCGGGGCGTCGTGCGGCGACCGCGCGCTCATCCCCCTCGCCCCGCATTCCCCCCACCAGGCTCCCCCTCGTTCAACCACACCCGCTTCCACTACTCCTTCCCCCTCACCGCCCACCCCAACGACGTGTTCGAGGGCGAGTCCGGGTGCTCCCCCCACTCGCCGACCTCGTTCGTCGCGGTGCGCGACATGCTCGTCCCCGCGCTGGAAACGGGCGGCCCCGCCATCCGCGCCTGGCGCGCGGTGCCCACCGGGGAAGGGGAGACGGCCAACGTGACCTATTTCGACCTGACGTCGGGCGCGGTGGTCGTCGGCCAGGCCGCGCACAACTGGACGACGGCGCTCACCACGTACACGTACACCGTCCTCGGCGCCAACGCCGTCGACCGGACCCGCCACGTGGACGCCCTCCGCGCCATCAAGCGCACGGTGGACGCGCTGGTGGCGGGGCAGGCGACGACCAACGGCGCGGGCGAGAAGACGGGCTACACGTGCAACAAGCCCGTCCCCGCCCTCGCCGACGCCGCCCGCTACCTGGGGGCGGCCCTGGACGCCGCGTCCGGCGACGCGGCGACGGGCATGGAGGGCGGGCTGCGGCCGGCCGAGGCGTGGTCCGAGGGCGGGTGCATCGTCGAGACGGCGGCCAACTACGAGGGCGAGGTGCTGACCGCCGACGGCCCGGTGGCCAAGACGCCGTCCGCGGACGCGTGCTGCAAGCTGTGCCGGTGAGGGGCGAGGGGGGGGGGGGGGGGGTTGAGGGGCGGGTCTGGCACACCCCCCAACACCCCCCCCCCCCACCCCCCCGCCCCCCCCAATTGCACCGGGTTAACGTGGTGCCCCCACCCGGCGGGCGGCACCGGGGCGCGCGGCGCGCTGGCGTACACGGGGTGCCAGCTGAAAATCGGGTGGGCGACGGAGTCGGCCACGTCGGCGCCGCACGCGTCGGAGCGCGGGCCGCCCACCGGGTTCACGTCGGGGCGCATCCCTGGCGCGCTCAACGCGGGCAAGAAGCGGGCCTGATGGCGGGGGAGGTGGGGGTGGGAGGGGGGAGGGGGGACCCGCCACACCACACACTTTGCGCACTCTGCTCCGCATTTTTTTTTTCTTCTGTGGTGCCGCCCTCCTGGAACGTGTGCTCGCGCGCGTACCTGGGGGAGTGAAGTTTGGGTTCTGCGGCCGTTTGGGGCCGGCGCGGTGACGCGCCGGCCCTCTCTGCTCCGGGCGCTGTGCCGCCGGAGCGAGGCCGCCTCGTATCTGCCCCCGATCCCGGGGGCATCCAGCTTGTTTATTTACTACTACCCATGTTATATGGCTGCTTTGCGCGGGGGCCAGGGGTGGGAGGGAGGGCGGACAGTGGAGGACGGTTCGCTCTCACACACCCCTTTCATGGGGCTCAATCTCTCGCGCCCGCCGTCGGGCGCCCCCCGCGCACCCCGACCCGACTGCCCCTTTTGCGCCATCGTGGCACAAGGTCCCGCCGTGGCCCAATCGGGCCGCGCCGTCGCCTTTCGCGACCGCGCGCCTGCCGCGGTCGGCGGCCACTTTCTCGTCGTGCCCCGGAACCATATTGGATCGATCTACGACCTCGACGGCGAGGATGACGTCAAGATGATGAACGAGCTGGAAGCGCTCGGCCAAGAGGTGGCGTTGGCGGCGTCTTCGGGGCCGTCGCCGCCTCGAATCAAAACCGGGTTCCACTTCCCCCCGCTCTACTCGGTCGACCACCTGCACCTGCATGTCTTTGTGCTGCCGCATACCTCGTGGTGGGCGCGGCTGCGCTTCCTGCAGGCGCCCGGCGCGCCGTGGTGTGCGACGCCGGCGCAGGTGCGCGCGCGCGTCGCCGCACGCCGCTGGGTTGCGAGGGGAGGGGCGGGAGGAGGCAAGAGGGCGGCGCCGCCGCCGCCGGGCGCGAGGATGGTGTGAGGGAAGGAGAGGGGTGATGATGGGAAGGGACGCCGCCACCCCTCCCTCTCCCCCCCCTCCGCCCGCCGACCGACCAAACGATGTGGAAACATGACACACGCTCCTCCAGGCCATCATCCGCGGCCGCGCCCCCGCCCGCGCGGCGCAAAGCCGCCCGAGCGCCCGCCGAAGCCGCCGCGGCCGCCGCCGCGCCCCGACACGCCGCCGCCGCGCACGCCCAGGCCGCCGCCGCGGCCGCCAAAGGAGCCACGGCCGCCGCTGAACGAGCCGCGGCCGCCGCCGCGCCCGCCAAACCCGCCGCGCGCGCCGCCGCGCGCGCCGCCGCGCGCGCCGCCGCGCCCGCCCCCCCTCCCCCCGCCCGCCCCCGCCTTGCCCGGCAGGAACCGGTCCATGGGCAGCAGCTTGGCCGGGTCGATGTAAAACTTGTCGCCCGCGGCGTAGGACGCGGCCACGACGCCGTCGGACGCCTTGACCGTGAAGTACGCGTCGGCGATCGACCCAAAGATCTCCTCCACCTTGCCGACTTGCGTCTTGTTCTGCAGGTAGATGGGCGCGTTGAAGTAGGGCACCTGCGGGGGGGGGGGGAGGGGTGTGTGGGGAGGGGTGGTGTTGCGCGCGCGCGGTCGCGCGGACGCCGCGCCTGTCCCTCCCTTGCGCTCTCTCCCCCTCCGTCCAAGGCATCGGTTTGTCAGAGGTGAATATGAAACGTGGCGCGGCTTGCGCGCGTGTCTTTCGTCAGCGGCGCGCGCGCCGGCGGTGCCGGCGCGGCGCCTGACGGCACGTCGACTCTCGTCCCCTGCCTCCGAAGAGCGTGGCGTGGCGTGCAGTGCCCACGGGGGCGGCGCGGGGCGCGCCCGCCGCGGCGCCGCCCCGCGCTCGCCCCCATCTCCCCGGCCGCCGGCGCTCCCTACCTTGTCCGCGCATAGCTTGAGCACGAGCTCCCCCTCGCACGGGTGCTGAAACAGGCCTGCTTCCACGACCTCGTCGGGCGGGCCGTAGTCCTGGAAGCCGCGGCCGAAGCCGCGGCCGCCGCCGCCGCGGCCGGGCGGGCCGCGCCCGCGGCCGCCGCCGCCAAAGGAGCGGCCGCCGCCGCGTCCGCCGCCGCGTTGCATGGTGATGCGGTGTGTGTGGAGGGGTGGGGCGGCTGGAGGCCGCGCCAGGAGTGGCGGGCGCGGCGCTTAGAACACCGCCACTCCCGCCCCGCCATGGCGCGGCGGCGCAAGCCCCTCGTCCCGCCCCCAGTCCGCTCGCTCAAAGTCGCACGCCGGGTGACGAGCGCGCACCACGCCGCCGCGCGCGCGCTCGCCGCGGCGACCGCCGCGGGCGACGCGGCGGGGGCGAGGGGGGCGCGGGAAGCGCTGGAGGCAGGGCACAAGGCGTACCAAGAGGCGAGCCAACTGACGACGACGCGCGCGGGCTCGACGGCGCGCTGGGTCTTTGCCCACCTGACCGCGCGCGGCCTCCGCCCCGCCAAGGGCGCCCCAAAGCCGCGCGTGCTGGAAGTGGGAGCGGTCACGACGCGTTTGCTCGCCTGCCACTGGCTCGCGGTGGACGCGATCGACCTGCGCGCGTCCGCGCCGGGCGTGCGCGCGGTCGACTTCTTTGATCTGCCGCTGTCCGCCGCGTTCGACGCTGTGGTGGTGTCCATGGTGCTCAATTGCGTGCCCACACCAGAGGCGCGAGGGCGCATGCTCGCTGGCGTGCGGGGCCACTTGAAAAAAGACGGAATCGCCTTTATCATGCTCCCGCGGCGCTGCGTCGAGGCCGCGCCCGCCGCCTGCACCTGGGCGACTTTTGAGGCCGCCATGGCGGTCGTCGGCCTCGCCCCGGTGCACGCGCGGCGGGCGAGCCCCAAGGTGGCGTTTTGGTGCGTCGGCGCCGGGGGGAGGGGCGGCGCCGTGGAACGCGCCGCCGCCGTCCCGACCCGGCCGCCGCGCGGGGGCGAGTTTGGGGTGTGCGTGGACGGACTGTGACGATTTGCAACACACTGAAAGAAGGGCACAATGAGAGACGTGGGGACCGAAAAACAGGCGGGGTCGCTACCCCGCGACGACCGCTGCCCTCTCTCTCTCCCTCTCTTTCGCCACCTGCCCCGCCTGCACCGCCGTCACCGCCGCCGTCGCCACGATGTCGCCCACGGTCGCGCCGCGCGACAGGTCGTTGACCGGCGCGGCGAGGCCTTGCAGGACGGGGCCTATCGCCAGGCACCCCGTCGCCTGCTGCACCGCCTTGTACGCGATGTTGCCGGACGCGAGGTCGGGGAAGCTGGGAAGCATGGAGCGGGGTTGGGGGGTCTCCCGGCGCGGCGGCCAACCCTAACCCTAACCCTAACTCTCGGCCCGCGCCCCCCGCCCCTCCCCGCCCGCACATCAGCACGTTGGCCCGCCCCGCCACCTCGCCCACGCCCGCTGGTCCCAGTTTGAGTGCGGCCACTTGGGGCGACAGGGCGGCGTCGTACTGGAGGGGGCCGTCGACAAAAACGCCGGGAGGCGCGCGAGCGGTTGCGGCGGCCGCCGCGGCCGCCACGGTGCCCACACCAGCCCCGACTCCGGATCCATGCGTCGCGTACGATAGTAGCGCAACCCTGACATCCCGCCCGACGCCAAACGCTGCCGCGGTGGCGGCCGAGTCGAGCGCGATCGTGGCCAGGTCGGCCGCGCTGGGCGCGACGACGACCGCGCAATCTCCAAAGAGCCGCACCCCGCCCGGCATGCACATGAAGAATACGGACGAGACGAGGCGGCGCGCGTCGCCCGGGGTCGGCGGCCGGGAGAGCAGCGCGAGCGCGGGCCTGAGCACGGCCCGGCTCCGGGACGCCACCCCGCCAACGACGCCGTCCACGACGCCCGCCCTGACCGCTAATGCGGCAAAGGTGTGGACGTCGTTCGCGACGGCGGCGGCGGCGGAGGAGGGGGTGACGCCGCGGTGTGCGCGCGCAGAGGCGAGGTCGGCCGCATAAGCCGCCGACCGCTTTTCATCCGCGCCCGGATCCATCACCTCCACCCCTGCATCCAGCAGAGCCCCCAGCGACGTCGAGGTGGCGGCAGCTGAGCGCGCGATGGCCGCGAGCGGTCCGACGAGCACGGGGCGGGCCAGGCCGCGGGCCGCCACTTCGGCCGCGGCCCGAATAATGCGGCCGTCGTGCGGTTCGGTGAACGCGAGGCGGGGGCGGATGGCGGCGGCGGAGGCGAAGAGCGAGACGAGGAACGCGTCAGGGCAGGGAGCGCCGCCCGCGATGGTGCGCTGCCAGGGGAGGGGGGTGGGCAGTGGCGGGCGCCGCCGCGCGAGCAGGGCGGCGGCGGCGTGCATTGGTTGGAGGAGGGGTGTGTGGGTCGTGCGCGCGCTGGCCGCGGCGCTCACTCGCGCCCGCCGCCGCTGCGGCCGGCCCAGCGACACGCACGCGCATCGAGGGCGTCGACCCCGGATCGCTCGCGGCGAGCCCGCTCTTTCCCACCCCCCAACCGCCGCCCCGCCCGCGCGCGCCGCGAGCGGGCGCGCACGCCGCCGCTCCCTTCTGATGCCGCTGCCCGCCCCGCTGCCCCTGCCCTGGCAAGCGCCCGACCTGCCGCCCGAGCTGGACCTGGGGGCGGGTGGTTGGTGAGGGACGCAGGGCGGTTCCACCCCCCTCCGTCCTGGGGGAGGGGGCGCGGGCGTCGCACCGCCACCCACCCCTCCTCCCTCCCCCCAGGCCGCACGCGCCCTACACGCAATCCACCCTGCTCGCCGCCTCGTCCAAAGGGTCGTCCGTGGTGGCGGCGCAGCTCGGACAGACAGCGCTCGCGCTCAAAACGGTGCCGACCCCCGCCTCGGCCTCGGCCGAAGCCGCCGCCCACGCCGCCGCCCACGCCGCCGCCCCCCGCGCCGTGCTCGCGCTCTACGCCGCGCACGCAGACGGGGCAGGGCGGGGGCGGCTGGTGGCGGAGCGCGGCGCCGCGTCTGCCCGCGCGGCGGCGCGCCGCGCCGGGGGGTTTCTGCTCGAGGCGGACGCGGCGGCCGCGGTGCGGGCGGTGCTGGAAGCGCTCGACGCGGTGCACGAGATGGTAGGGGGGGAAAGAGAGAGTGGGAGGGAGGATGGAAGGAAGGCAGCGCGACTCGCTGCTCACTCCACCCCTTTCCCTGCAGGGCTACACGCACGGCGACGTCAAACCCGAGAACGTGCTCCTCGTGCTGCGCGGGGGCGGGGCGGCGCCCGCGTTCGTGCTGGCCGACTGGGGCGCGGCGACCGCGGTCGGCGCATGCGCGCGCGCCGGCGCGTCCGCCTCCATCGCCACCGCCGCGGCTGATGTGCGCGCGACCGGCGCGCTCGCGGTGGAGCTGCTGACGGGCGGGCCGCCGCGGCGGGGCGGCGGCGGCCTGCCGGACCACCTGACGCGCGCGGCCGCCTCCTTGTGCGGCGCCGCGCTGGCGGCCGACCCGCCGCCCGCCGGGGTGTTGCTGTCGCATGAGTGGCTGGCCACCGGGCGCGGCCGCGCGTGACGCGGGCGGCGCCGTGCGGCACAAGTCGGATTCTTTCTTCTCCACGCGCGCCGTGGTGTCACGCCCTCGCTCCTCCTCTCTCCTCTCCATCCCTCTCTCACTGGGAGTACTTCTTGGTCTCGCGCTGGGACGCGGCCTTGGCCCTGAGCGCCTCCTTGCGCTGCTTGGCGGCCATCGCCATTTCCGTCGCCCTCGATTTCCCCGCGACCGTCGCCATGGCGGGATGAGGGCAAAGCAGGGCCGCAGCGGCCGCGGCGGCGGCGGCGAGCGCGGCGCGGCGCGGGAGGGCGGCGGGCGCCGCCGGCGCGGCAGCGGGCGCGATGCAGCGGGCGGCGGCGGGCGGGCGGGCGGCCATGGCGGGGTGGTTGCGGGCGCGGGCGAGGCGGGCGGCGGGGCGGCGGCGAGCGCGGAGTGCAGCGTCGCCCGCCGCGCCGCCCATTGCCCACCCACTCTGCCTCCCCGCCCCCCGCCCTCTGCCGCCTCGCCAGGGCGCCTGGCTCGCACGCGCTCGCAGCGCTCGACATCGCTCGCGCGCTGCGATGGCCGCAACCGCCGGCCTGGCGGGCCAGCGCGCGGCGCTGGCCCGCTCCCCGCCCGCGTTCGGTCCCACCGCCCGCGCGCGGGCCGTGCGTCGCTTATCGACACCGTTCCCGGGGCGGGCGCGGCCGGACAGGCTGTCTGGGCTCGCCGCCTCGGCGACCGCGCCCCGCGATGCCGAGCCCGCGCCGCCCCCGCCCGCGGCCGCGGCCGTGCTAGCGGCCGCCGTGCACATCGGCCAGGCGAGTTCCGAGCGGGAGGACAAGGGAGGGAAGGGCTTTGGGGGGCGGGCCAGCTGCTCGCGTCGCGCTCACCGACCCCCCGTCTCGTTGCAGGCCCTCATCCGCTTTGCCCACGCCCTCTTCGCCGCGACCGCCGCCACCGCGGTGTCCGCCGTCGCCGCCGTGGCGGTCGCGCCCGCGGTCGCCGTGTCTCTGCCCGCCGGCTTCCGCGCGGCGCTCGCCGCGTGCGACGACGCCGGCCGGTCCCTGGACGACAAGTGGCGCGGCCTCCTGGCCTGGCTGGATGGTGGGGTGAGCGGCGGCCGCGGGAGCGGCGGCGCCCCTCCTGCGGCCGGGTCGCCCGCTGCGGCCGCGCGCGCGCTCTTCGCCGCGACCGCGGCCGGCGCCCCCCCCGCGGCCGTGCAGGCGGCCGAAGACGACATGCGCGCGTCCGTCTTTGCGGCGCTGCTGGCGGATGGATGAGAGGAGGGGAGAGAGAGAGAGAGAGAGGCGCCTTGCTTTCCGTTCCACCAATGTTGACACACGCCACACACCCCTCAACCTCATTCGTCCATGTTGGCGATCTCGAGGGCGAAGTCGTCCCGCATGACAGAGGCGCCGTTGGGGTTGGTCGCGGCCAGCTCAAACTGAGACCCAAACTGAACGTTGTACACCTCGTCCTCGGCCGCCACCTCGAGCACAGCGTCCGACGTGGCATACGCGACGCACATGAGGGCGAACCCGCGGCCCCGCAGCTCGGCCGCGACGCCCAGAGCTTCCGGTTGGGAGAGCGTCCCCGACACGACCCGCACCGCGCACGCGGTGCAGCACCCCATGCGGCACGCGTACGGCAGGAGCAGGCCCTGGTCTTCAGCCTCCCACAGGACGTAGCTGGGGGGGGGGGGGCAGGGTGGTTTGGTGTGACCTTTCGGACCGTCTCGCCGTGCGCCCTCCCCTCCCCTCCCCCTCTCCCCGCTCGCACCGGTCTTCCGGCACGACGACTTCAATGTCTTGCCCCGTGTTGGCGTTGATGATGCGCACCGTGTGCCGCGCGGCGGCCGCGTCGCCGGTCGCGCCCTCGCCCGACCCGGCGCCCGCGGCGCGCCCAAAGTGCGCCGCCCGCCCGCCCACGAGCCTGGACCCGGCGTTGAACTCTTCCTCGACCCATAGGTCGACGCAGCCGCCGTCTTCATGGGCGGCGCGCCACTGCGCGTTGGTCATGCTGTGAATCGATTTCAGGGGGGGCGCGTCGCCATCATCCGCCGACGACAGGCCCGCCGCCGCGGGGCCGGTGGACGAGGGGCCGACGGTGAGGCCGATGGGGCCGAGCTCGGTGGCCGAGGGGCGCTGTAGGGAGGAGGTGAGGGGGGTCGGGTCGCGCCGTCGCGCCGTCGCGACGCGGCCTCCGCCCTCGCCCTCGCCCTCGCCCTCGCCCTCGCCCTCGCCCTCCATTGTCCCGCCGCCGCCACCACCCCAGCCCTCCCTCCGCCTCCGCCTCTCACAATGGTGACGGGGCCGCCGACGGTGATGCCGATGGGGCCCAACAAGTCCCCCAGCCCCATCCCCTTTGGCGCCGCGGCGCGCAGCGCCTCGTCGGTGGTGGGTTGGGTCCCGTCGCGGCCGCTGGTGGACAGTTGCGAGGGCTGGTCGGGGGTTGCCGCGGCACTGGCCACGCGCGGCGCGCGGCGCGCGCCGCGGGGGGGCGGCGCGGGAGCGCGGGGCGCGGCGAGGGCGCGCATTGGTGGGCGGCACGACTGTGCAGAGGGGGGCGGGCGTCGTTGTGGCTGCAGGGCGCCGGCGCGGCCTCGCCCGTCGCCGCCGCGGTCGCCACCACCGCAGTCTTGCACACGCCCCGCTCCCCGCCGCCGCGCACACTATCTATCCGCTCTTGACAGCGAGTATCAGCGTCATCGTGCCTCCAAGCGCCCGCTCCTCGGCCTTCACCCTCAACCCCGCCCCTTCCACCAACCCCCGCACGTCCTGGTTCCACGCGCACCCCTTGCCGCCGCCTACAGGGGACGCGATGAAGGACGCGGTGGCGTCCTGGTAGGCGGCAAGGGGCGGGAACGGGGACCGCGCGTGTTCGAGCAACACGGCCGTCCCGCCGCGCCGCAGCACCCTCGCCACGCTGGCCAGCGCGGCGCCAGGGTCTACGAAGACGCACAAGGAAAAGGCGTCGACGACGGTGTCAAAGGACGCGTCGGGGAAGGGCAGCGCGGCCACGTCGGCGACGACGGCTGTCACGGCCAGCCCCAGGGCCGCCGCGCGCTCCGTCGCCTGGGCCAGCATGCCCGGCGAAATGTCGGCCAGGGCCAGGGACGCGACGCCAGCCGGCAGAGAGGGGCGGGGACGGGAGCCCGCGGCCGGCGGGTCGACGCCGCGCGACGCCCAGTAAGCCGCCAGCCCCAGCCCTGTGCCGGGCGCGATCTCCAGGATGTCGCCCGTCGCCGCCGCCGCGGCCCGCACGCGCAGCGCGGGCAGGCCGAGCGCGGTGGCAAGCGGGCCGCCGTCGAGGGAATCGTATGTTTTGGCGTAGCCATCATAGGCGGCCGCCACGTCGCGAGAAGTGCTGGCGGTGGCTGGCGGGGTGGCGAGAAGGGCGGCCGCGGCGGCCAATGCAGCGCGCCGCGTCGGGTGCGGCGGTTGCGGCGGCGGAGGCGGCGGCGGTGCTCTTGAAGGAACGCGCATGGCAGGCGGCGGCGGGAGACCCCGCCCGACGCGAGACGAGGGACTGCTCGCACGGCAAACGCGCGCCGCGGCGAGCCCCTCCCCCCCCCCCCCCCTTCTCCTCACTTCTTGACCGCCACCCACTCCGCGTTGACGTACCCCGCGGTCGCCATGGACCGCGGGTCGGCGTTGAAGGGGGCGGGGTGGCGGGCGGTGGAGACGAGGTCAAAGCCGGCGGCGGCGACGCAGCGCAGCACGTCCTCCAGACAGACCTCCACGCTCGCCTCCTCCCCGGGCAGGTACGTGTGGGCATCGGCCCAATGGTAGAGCAACGGGCCGGCGTTGACCCAGACGCCGCCGGGGCGCAAGCAGTGGTGGACGGCGTCGATCGTCGCGAGGATGGAGTGCGTCGTGTCGACAAAGAAGCAGGTCGCCACGCCGTCGAACGACCCCGCGGCGTCGGGCCTCGCATACACCTCGCAAAAGTCGCCGGCGACCATGGAGAGCAGGCCCGCCGCGGGGAGCGCGGCCGCCGGGTGCGCGTCGGGAATCGCGACGCCCCGCACTTGGTCCGCGTCGGCCACCACGTTTGTGCTCGTCAGCACGTGCGGGTGCAGAGTGGCGGCGTCGAGGCGGTTGAGGATGAAGGCGGACGCGAGGAGCATGAAGTACGAAAACTCGTTGCCTTCCGCCCTGTACCCGCGCCACGCCAGCTCCACCGGGAGCCGGGCCAGGCCCGCGCCGGGGCACAGGATGCGCGGGCGGGAATGCATCGGCGCGTGCACCGGGTCGGGAGGCGGCGGCACGTGCGCCGCGAGCGCCGCGACGAGGCGGCCATAACTCGCCTCGCGTTCCGCCGCCCCCTCCGCACCCCAATCGCGCACCGCGTTCTTGAGCACGTACCTCGCCTTTTCCAGGTCGGCCGCCGACGGCGGCGCGGCGGCCGCGGCGAGGCGCGCCGCTTCCGCCCCCGCGCGGTCGCTGAGCGGCGCGTCGCCCTCCGGCCCGACCGCGGCGCCCGCCACCGCCTCCAGAAAGGCCGCGTTGGCGTCCACGGCGGCGCGGGCGGTTTGAAACTTGGCGGGCAGGTGCGGGAGCCAGGAGCTGTGATAGGAGAAGAGGAGAAGGGGGTCGTGGGCGCGCCGCGCGCCGCAGCCACACCCGCCCGCCGCCATCCTTGCTCTCACCGGTGCCGCTCGCTCAGGCGGGCGTAGTTGCGCTCCCAGCGCCCCACTTCCCACTCGGCCGCACTCCTGTACCCGCGGAGGGCGTGGACGACGCGCGCCAGGGCGGCGGCTTCGGCGTCGTTATCGGCGTCGTCGCCGGCCATGTCGCGAGGGGTGAGCGGTGAGGAGGGGAGGAGTGGCGAGCGCGCGGCAGGCCGCCAAGGCGACGGCCCGCAACGCGGCCGAGGGCGCGAGCGAGGCGGGCGACGCGACGGTCGCCGACCGCGCGGCCGAGCTGGAAAGCCAGCAGGTGTAAGGAGAGAGGTAGAGGCGTGTTGTGAGTGTGCAGATCGCTGCGCTCCGCTCGCCAACACTCTTTCCATTGCCCCTCCCCACCACCAATGGACCCCTCCACCCTTCTCTCCTTTTTCGCGGGCCCGCCCACGCCCGCCGACGCGGCGGGCAGCGCCGCGGCCGCCTTTTCGCGCGGCGCGTTTGCCGCCGCGCGCGCCTCGGCCGCCGGCGCGGCCGCGCGCGTGGACGCCGTGCGCGCGATCGCGTGAGTGACAAATGAGGGGGGGAAAGGGGATGGCGAGAGACCGCGGCGGCCGCGGCGCCGCGCGCCCGCGTGGGCGACCCGCGGCCCACACCCTCTCTTCCCCAGCGCCCTGGAGCGCCCCGCGCCTATGGCCGCCCCCTTTGCCGCCATCATCCCCGGCAACTCGGCGGCGGAGGTGGTGCTCACGTCGGGGCTCTCGTCCTTCTTCAGGTGGGAGAGGGAACGGGCGACGGGCGGGGGCGCGCTGCGCTGCCTCCCGCCTTTCCGCCGCCCACCCCACCCCTCCACTCCCCTCCAGCCTGTACAACGCCATGATTGTGGGCCGCCTGCTGCTCACCTGGTTCCCCAACCCGCCCCAGGCGATCGCCGCGCCGCTCGCCACGCTCTGCGACCCGTACCTCAACCTCTTCCGCGGCCTCATTCCCCCCATCGGGGGCACGATCGACCTGTCGCCGATCCTTGCGTTTGTCGTGCTCGACCTCTTCTCCAACACGGCGGCCGCGCTGCCGTGCGAGATGCCTCCCGCGGGCGGCAAGGGCGGGCCGCGCGTGCCGCGGCGCAAGGCGGGCCGGGTGGCGCGCTGGATGGGGGCCAAAAAGGGCGAGTGACCCGGAACCGCGGGGAGCGGGCGGTCGAGGGGCGAGAGAGAGTGCAGACCCGGGGCGCGAGGGAGAGAGACACGCCGCTCGCCTCGCCCCTCTCGTTGCAGATCCGGGTCGGCCCCTGCCTCTCGCCGCGTCGGGGACTGCGGCGGGGGCGGCGCGTGGCCGCGCCGCGTCAGCGCTGGGCGCGGCGCGCGAACAGGCGCGCGCGGCCAGCGGCGACACGCTGCGGCGGCCACTTGCGCCACTCGGGGAATGGGAGGGCAGGTCCAGAGAATCGGGCGGCCGCGCGGGCGCCGCGTGCGCGCGCGCGGCTCAACCCCGCCCCCCACCCCCCTCCTCCCTCCCGTCACTCGCGCGCCTTGAGCTCAAAGTCCGGGTACGCGCTGCCGCCATGGTCGACGTGGTCGATGCCGGCGAGCTCGGCCGCGGTGTCGACGCGCAGGCGGCCGCAGGCGCGCAGGGCGCCAAAGAGGGCGGCGGCGGCGGCAAAGGACAAACCGCCGATGGCCACCACCCCCAACGCCTGCACGCCCAGCTGGGTCCAGCCGGCGCGACCCGCGTAGAAGACGCCGCCACACTCGGCGTGGGCGGGGCCGCGGTAGGCGCGCAGCAGGGCGGGCTTGGAGAAAAACGCGGCGCCGAGCAGGCCGACGACCGAGCACACGGCGTGCACGGGCACCGAGTCCAGGGGGTCGTCCACGCCAGCGGCGGCCAGGGCGAGCGAGGCGGCGACGCACGCCGCGCCGGCGGCCGCGCCGACGGCGGCCGCGGCCCACGGGTCGACGTACGCGCAGAGCGCGGTGGCGGCCACGATCCCGCCCAACAGCCCGTTGCACGCGGTCCGCAGGTCGAGTTGGCCCGTGCGCGCCCACTCGATGGCCAGGGCGGCGAGGGACGAGGCCGACCCGGAGAGCGACGTGTTGACCGCGGCGCGGACGGCGACGGCCGTCCGGTCCTCCCCGCGCAGGAACGCGGGCGAGAGGTTGAAGCCGTACCAGCCAAACCAGAGCATGAGGGTGCCGAGGGCGACGGATTCCACGTTGTGGCCGGCGAGCGGCGGCGCGCGCGCGCGCGCGGCGGCGCGCAAGCGCCAAGAGCCGCGGGTGGTCTCGCCGCCGCCGGCGCGCAGCGGCGACGCGGATGAAGCCCGCCCGCGCCTCGACCCGGCGCGCCCCCGCCCCTCGTCGAAGCGGCCGAGGCGCGGCCCGGCGAGCAGCGCGGCGGCGAGGCCCGCCGCGCCGCCGAGCAGGTGCACGGTCGACCCGCCCGCAAAGTCGATGAACGAGCAGGGGATGTCGGACAGCCACCCGTTGAACGCCCAGTGGACGGCGAGCGGGAACACGGCGCCGGCCATCAAGGGGGTGTAGGCTAGATACGCCTCAAACGCCGCCCGCTCCGCCAAACACCCCGACACGATCGTCGTCGCCGTGATGAGAAAGGTCCACGAGTTGAACCAGACGGCCATGGCGGTGGGTGTGGCGCGCGCGAGGAAAAAGTGGGAGACGCCGACGACGCCACCGGCGGAGTCGCCGTACGCGAACGCAAAGCCGACGGCCCAGTAGATGATGCAGGAGACGAGCTTGTCGATGAGGGTCTGGGAAAAGAAGAGGTTGGGGTTGGTGGGGCCGAGTGTTCCTCCCTCGCTCCCTCGCCCGCCCGCCGCTCCTCGTCGCGCGCCTTTAGCAACACGTTGCGCGTGTTTTTTGCGCGCACCGACCCCGACTCCAGGGAGGCGAACCCGACCTGCTGGAAGAAGGTGATGACACTGGAGGGAGGGGGGAGGGGGGGGAGAGAGGAGAAAGGGTCGGCGGCAGCGACGACGCGACGGCCGCCTCGACCGCCGCTCCACCCCGCCCTTCTCTTCCCTCCCCACCTGAACACAAGCAGGCCGCGCATGTCGAACGCGTCCATGACGTACGCGGTCTCCAGGGTGTAACGCGAGCCCGGGCCGGCGGCCGCGGCGGCGGCCGCGGGCGCGGCCATCGCGCCTCGGAGCGGGAGGCGTTGGCGACGCTCTTTCCCTTGTGGGCTATCTGGTGAGTGTCGGGTGCGTGTGAGAGGGGGAAAGGCGCGGGCGGGCAGCCGAGGCGGGCGGGAGGCGGCGGTCGGTCGGTCGCCGGCAGTGGTAGCGGGCGGCCACCCGCGCATTGGCAGCCCGCCCGCCCCGGACTCGTCACTCACATTCGTGGCCTGCCGGCGCCGGGGCGGCGGGCTCGGAAAGAGTGAGCGCAGGCGCTGCGGCACCGACACCGCGCCACTCTCCCCGGCGCGCCCCGCGCCCCGCCGACGCCGGCGCCTCCCCCGGGCACCGGCCTCCGCACCCGCGCCCCGCCTCCGCGGCCGCCCCAGGCCGCGGGCGACTTTAACGATGACCGCCGACTCGTTGTGCGCACTGCCGCAGTCGCCGGCCGCCATCGTCACGCTCAACGTGGGCGGGGCCACGTTTGCGACCACGGTCGCGACGTTGACGCGGGTGGGTTCGGAGGAGGGGGGCGCGGCGGCACGGCGCGCGCCGCGCCGGCGCACCGCCGTCCCTGAGCCCTGCAGGCCTCGTGCGCCCCGCGGCTAAGATTGATCGCACGCGTTGGGCGCCATGTGCGCGGCGACCGGGGTCTCCGCGCGCTCGTTGGCGGCGCCATGCGCGCCCGCCGGCGCGCCCCGACGTGCCCTCCCCTCCCGCCCTCAGGAACCCGAGTCCATGCTCGCCCGCATGTTTGCGGGCGACCTGCCCAGCCGCGTGGACGACCAGGTGTGGGCGGTGGGAGGGTGGAGGGCGCGAGGCCGAGCGCGGCGCGCGCCCACGACGTCGGCTTCCCTCGTCCCGACCCCGCGCTCCTCCCCAGGGCCGAATCTTCGTCGACCGCGACCCCAAGCATTTTGGCCTCATCCTCAACTGGCTGCGCGACGGCGCGGCCGTGCTGCCCGACTCGGATGCGACGCTGCGGGAGGTGTTGCAGGTGGGAAAGAAAGAAAAACGGGCCCTCACTCCAACCCCCTACCCCCAACCCCGACCCCAACCCCACCCGAACCCTTGCCTTCCCTCCCCCAGGAGGCGCACTACTACCAGCTGGCCTCACTCGCCGCCGCCGCGCACGACGCGCACGCCGCGCCCGAGCCGCTCACCGCGTCGGCCCTGCGCGCCGGCGTCGGCGCCGCGCTTGCGGCGGACGCGCCGCTGCGGGCGGCGTTGGACGTTGTGCTGGCTTGCGCGTTTGGCGGCGCGGTGCGCGGCGGCCGCGCCACGGCGCGCGCGCTCCGCGGCGAGGCCCTCCCCCCGGCGATCCCCCCCCGCTCCGCCGCCGTCGACGTCACCCTGCGCGAGGCCGCCTTCTGCCCGCTCACGCCCCAGCCCAAGCACCAGGCCCGGGATGAAGCCCTGTACGTCGGGTTCCGCCAAGAGATCCGGTTCGCGGGGTCGACCCACACGGAAGCGTTCGAGGCCAAGCACGAGTGCCACCTCCTGCACGAAGGCGGCACCCTCTCCTACGATCACCGCGCGTACGGCGTGGCGGCGGGCGCGCGGCACCACGTGAAGGCGGCGCACGTCTGGCGGCACCACTGCGTCGCGTCCCTCCCCCCCCGCCCCGCCTCCCTGCGCGCCGCCGCCCTCGTCTGCCTCCACTCGGCCGATGCCCTGGCGTGGGCGCTGGAGCTGTGCGGGTTCCGGGGGGTGCGGGTGGTGGTGCACGCGCACGCCGCGGCGCCGGCGGCGGGGCCGGCCGCGGGCTCGCCCGCGCGGCGCGTGGGCGAGCTTCCGCCCCGCGGCAACTCAGCCGGCTCGCTCCTGGCGGCCGCGCCCGCGGCCGCGGCGGCCGCGGCTTCCGCGGCGGCCTCCGCGCTCTCGCCGCGCGCGGGCGCCGCGGGCGCCGCGCCGGCCGACCCCTTTGCCGAGCCGGAGCCCGTGTTTGCCAACGTGCGGCTCACGGTGAGCCTGGGGCTGTAGGGGGGAGCGGGGTGGGCGGGTCGTGTGGTCGAGGCCGGCGGCGGGCGCGACGAAGCGGCGGGCGGGTGACGCGGCGGGTTGAGGGTTCTGGTGGCCACCGCTCAGCGCCGGCGCGCGCGAGTGGGGGGTGTGTGAACCGTCCACCCGGCGCACGTGCGGGGCAGCGGTTAAGGGTCAAGAGCGCCGCGAAAAGCGGGAGATCGCGCCGGCGCTCGACGGTCCTCACACAACCGCCGCGCCGCCCCACCGCCGCCCGCCCACCATGCGCGCCGTTTTCATTCTCTTTGCGCTCGCCGCCGTGGCGGTCGTGGCCCAAGGTACGGGACGGCGCGGGCGCGCCTCCGCCCGCTGGGCCTGCCAGCTTCTCCCGGGCGGCGGCCACCGCGGGGGACCCCCGCGCCCGGCGGGCGGCGCGGCAATGCGTGCTGTGGTCTCTTGCCGACCGGGCGGCGCGCCGATTTGAGGGCCGCCGCCCCACGCCGATGCCGACCACCCGCCTCCGTTCCCCCAGACGCCGACCTGCCCGCCACCCGCCCGGCCAAGCCGGTGGCGCCCAAGCCGCCATCGGTGCGCCCCATTCCCGGGATTCCCACGTCGCAGACGGCGGCGGAGAAGATTGCCGACGCGGAAGTCGCGGCTGCCATCGCCGGGGCGCCCGCCGATGCCATGGACGACGTGGATGAGGCGGCGCCCGCGCCGGCGCCGGCGGGCGCCAAGCCTGCGGCGGGCGCGGCGAAGAAGGGGCCGGCGCCCGCGCCAGCTCCGGCGGCCAAGGCCGGCGCCAAGCCAGCCCCCAAAGCGCCGGCGCCCGCCCCGCGGGCGGCGGCCAAGGTATGGACGGGTTGCGGGGGGTGGAGACAGGGCGGGCGGTGGGGCGGCGGGGCGCGCGCGCGCGCGCGCGTCTCGACGCGCGCGCACTTTCTTGCGTCCCCCCCCTCTCCAGCCCTCGGCCGTCAAAGCCCCTGCCCCCGCCCCCAAGCCGGAGACCGCCAAGGTGGGTGGTGGTGGTGGCAGAGGGAGGGCGGCGGCGGTGGAGGGCGGGCGGTGGGTCGGGCCGGCGCGCGTCCCCGACGCGCGGCCGCCCTCCTCCCCCTCGCTCACCGTGCACAGCCTGCGGCGGCAAAGCCGCCGTCGCCTCCTGCGCTCGAGGAGCCGATCGCGCCCGTCGTCGTTGCCGTCCCGAAACCGCGCGCGATCGCCCCACCCGCCCTGGACGACCCTGCGGTGCCCGCCGCGCCGGTCGACGCCGACGCGACGGCGGTCGCCGCGGGCGGCCCGCTCGCGCGCGCGGCCAAGCCTCCGAAACCCGCTCCTCGTCGCCGTCGTGACCGTGAGGAGCTGGACGCCATGGTGCCCGTGGTGCCGCCCAACGAGCCTTGAATTAGAGGAGGAGAAGGGGTGCCGCGGCAAGGGCGAGAGCGCGCGCGTTTATGCCGCGCCACCCCCAGAGAACGATAGACCCGCGATCGCAAACGCGTGTGAGGGCGCGCGACGCGGGGGCTGGGGTGGGCGCGCGGGCGGGGCGAGCCGTCACACGCGCGGCGCCCCGCCCTCACCCCGCGCAAGGAAACAGCCGCCGCCACCCCCTCTCTTTCGTCCGCATCAGCCAGACTTGGCCGGGGCCGGCGCCTTGGCGGCCGCGAAGGACGCGACGGCCGAGTGGGGCGCGGTGGGGTGCGGCGCGGCCGCGGTCGAGGTGGCGACGGCGCGCGGGGCGGTCGCCGCCGCGGCCTGGGCGCGCTGGGCGGGCACGGTCGCGGCCTGGGCGTGCGGTGCGGTCGCCGCGGCGGCGTGCGGGGCGGTGGCAAAGCCGGCGGTCGCCGGGCGGGGCGCCGTCTGCGCGGCCGCCTCGGCGGGCGGCACCCGCCCCGACGCTTCAACGTGCGGCGGCGCGTGCGGGGGGACCTGGGGCGGCACCTGCTCGCGCGCGCGCGGCGCGGCGCGCTCGGCGGGCGCTTTGGGAGGGGTGGAGAACGGCAAACGCGGCGCGGCGATCGGCGGCAACGCCGGGGCGGCCGCCATCGCCTCGCGGAACGAGGCGACCTCGGGCGAGTTGATGAAAGCCTTGAATTCGTCGACCGAGGGGAGCGTGATGGTGCCCGTCGTGTCGGCTAGAGGAGGGAGGAGGCAGGGAGGGAAACACGTGGGCCCAGCTCAGCCGCCAGCCTTCGCGCCGGCGCCCACCACCCCGCAACACACTCTACGCCTTTCCCTCACCGTTCAAATCGGCCTGGGCCTGGAGCAGGGCGCGGCCGCCCGCGGCGGAGACCGCGGTGGCGGCCGTTAGGGCGAGCAGGGCCACGGCCAGAAAGCGCGCCATTTTGTGCGAAAGGGGAGGTGTTGGGCTGCGTGAGAAAGGAAAAGGTGAAAGGTGGGCCGGCGAGCCTGGCCCGGCACGCATTGGCGCGCGCGCCGCATGCGCGGCACCGCGCCCACCGCCCGCGTCGCCCGCCGCCGCTCCACGCTGACTAGTATGCCACTGCATGACAGGGTCACCGCGTGATAGCTTGCGCGCGGTCGACAGCGGCCGCCCAGACCCGTGCCGTGCGCGGCGGTTGGCCGCGCGCCGAGCGGCCGGCGCCTTCCCGACGCCCCAAGCGGCTCCCGCCCCCACACAAAGTCGCCGCCGCGGGCGCGGTGACCGGTGGGCGGGGCTGGCGGCGCACCTTGGGGGGCGGGGTGGAAGTGGCAAGAGAGATGCGCGCCGCACTCGGAGCAACACACTAGCCACCGCCTCCCCCTCCTCCCAGCCTCGCCACCGTCTCGTTGACGATAACCGCGCCCGCCAGCCCGCCCACGAGCGCAAGGCCCAGGGAGCCGCCGGGCACGAGGCGGGGCGCGTCCGGCGCGCGACCGCGCGCGACCGCCGCCATGACCGCAGGCAGCACGCCGAACAGGACCAGCACCCCATAAGTCCCAGCGGCGGACAGCAGCCCCGCAAACGCGCCGGGCGCGAGCAGGGCGCCGGCAAAGGGGGGGGCGAGGGTGGCGAGGTAGGGGCCGGGCGACCGCGCGAGCACCGGCTCCTCGGCCCCGGTCAGCCGCGTCGCCTCCTCGGCCACGAATTCAGACAGTCCGAGAATGAAGCCGACGGCGGACGAGGCGAGGGCGGCGAGGGAGAAGGCGTCGATGAGAGTGGAGCCAGGGGGCGGCAGCGAAAGAGCGAGAGCGGCGACAGGGTCGCCCCCGCCCCCCCCTCCTCCTCCCGCCATGCTTTCCAGCACGGCCGAATTGCCGTCGACGACGGCGACCCAGGCGAGGAACATCAGCAGCGGCACGCCCGACCCGACCGCGAGCGCGGCGCGCACCTTGGCAGGGTCCCCCTCCAAGCTGGAGCACACCACCCCGACCACGTTCTGGTAGACGAAGGCGAGCGCGACGACGGACGCGGCGGCGGGGAGGGCCGAGGCGTGGTCGAGCGAGGCGAGGGAGGCGGGGTCGACGCCAGGGGCGGCGAGAGCGACCAGGGCGGCGAACGTGGCCAGGACGGCGACCAGCAGCGCGCCATTGACCGCGTCCAGAGTGGAGGGCGACGCGGCGTAGCACGCCGTGGCGAGAGGAGCGATGAAGAGGGCGGCGGAGACCGCGGGTGGGAAAGAAGAGCCCGCCACGGCCTCGGCCGCCCAGCCCATGATCTCGCCGCCGCGCCCGATGTAGGCGACGAGGAGGCAGTAGTGCAGGAAGAGGTAGGCGGCGCCGGCGGCGGCCGCGCCGCCGGGGCCGAGCGTGGCGGACGCGAGCGCGCCGACGCCCGCGCCACCGCCGCGCCCGTACACACACAGCGTCTGCAGCGCCAGCTCGGCCAGCAGCAGCCCCGACGCGAGGGAAAAAGCCCACCCGCCGGCGAGCGCGGCGGCGGTCGCGCCAAAGCCGACGCCCGCGGTCGCCGCGGGCAAGGCTAAAATGCCCGCGCCGACCGTGGTTCCCGCCACCAACGCCGCCGCGCCGGCAACCGAGCCGGGCGCGTGTCTCAAATCGGGGTCCAAGTTGGAGAAGAGGCGAGTGGGAGGGAGGGGTGGCGGGTCGAGGTTGAGGCGAGTCGGGGGGGATGGCGGCGGCAGCGGCGGTTGGGGTTCGGGGCCGCCCGTCGCCGCCGCAGGCGGGCGGCGCCGGCGGTGCGGCGCCGCCCGGGCGGGCGCCGGGCGCGGCGCCGTGGCCTGGCGCATCGAGTGTGGGCCGGCCGAGAGTCGGCATCAGGACGCGCCACTCCTGCGCCCATATCTCTGCGCCGAGCGCGCCCGCGCGGCATCGCGCCCGTGTCAATCGACGTGGCGCCGCCGCGCGCGCCAACGTGGCACACCGAAAAGAAAAGAAAAAATCAGGATGGCAACGTCGGCCGCAGCGCTGGACGCCTACCTGTGCGGCCGCCCCCCTCCCCCGCACGCGGAGCCTCCATCGCTCCCCACGCCCGCGACGGCGCCGCCGCCGCCGCGGTCGCTGGACGCCGCGCTTGCGGCACTCGACGCGTTTGTTGAAAGGCGAGAGGCGCGCCTCAAGGCGGCCGCCGCAGAGGGCGGCAGCAATGCCCTCGCGCTGCCGGCCGACTTGCCGCGGTCGCCCCAGCTCGGCGCGCGGCCGGCTGCGGAGCCGCGTGCCGTATCGCGCAGCCCGGAGCTGCCGCGCCTCGTGCGCCCGGTCGAAGAGGCTGCGCCGGCGCTGGAAGAGGTGGCCGAGACGGCGGCCTGCCCGGCGTCCGTCGAGGCGCCGACACGCGCGTGCGCGCGCGCCGAGCGCGACCCGCCGACGCCCGCGCCGCCGACGCCCGCCAGCGCGCCGTCGCCGGCGGCCTCCACGCCAACGTCGAGCGCGGCGACGCCCTCGAGCAGCGAGCCGCCGCCGCGCGCCGCGCCGCGGGGCGAGTTGTGGCGCGCCTACCTCGAGCGCGGCTACGCCGCCGTCGACGCGGGGAGGAGGGGTGCATGAAACCGGGGGCAAGCGTTTGCAGGTCGGAACAGCGGCAGGCCTCTCCTCTCTCCCTTCCTATCCCTCTCTCTCTCTCCCTCACACCGCGGCGCGCGGTCTCCCCGCCGCGCCGCCGCCCCCGTCGTCCCGGCGCGGGATGTGCAGGTGCTCAAACCCAAATGAAAAGGTGAGGGCTGGTGGAGGGGGTGGGGGAGAAGGGGGTGGGTCGGCCGCCGCGCGCTCGACCGCCGTGACGCCGCTCAAACGACTCCACGCCACCCCAAAAACAACCCCACCCCTCCGTCCCCTGCCTTGCTGCATCCAAGCGTCCGCGTCGTGGTACACAAACGGCCCCCGGTCGTACGTTTGCGTCACCTCCCGCCCTTCCGGCCCCGCCCCCCGCGGCCACCGAAACCAGCGCCCGTACCGCGTGTTCAGGCGCCAGGATGCGGCGTGCAGGGCGCCCGCGGCGGCGGCCTGGGCGCGGGAGCCGGGCAGAAAGTGGAACGCGAAGAGCGCGGCGTCGACCGCGGCGGGCTCGCCGGAGGTCGCGGCGAGGCCCGCGAAAAAATCAGACTTGTCCAGGCGCGGCGGGCGCGGGAGGGTCGGGTAGGAGGGGAGGAGGGCGTCGGGCGGCGCGGGCGCGCCGCCGCGCAGCGACCGCGCGGCGGCGACCTCTGCTGCCGCCGTCGCCGTGCGCCGCACGGCGGCGGCCATGGACTCGTAGTCGCGGTCGCCGTCGGTGGGGCTGCAGGGGAGAGGGGGAGAGGGGTGGGAGGGCGGTCGAGCTGTCACAGGGGGGACGACGCGGGCGTCGCCCCCCCCCCCGCCCACCCCCGCATCACAGCTCCAGCGCGGCCCAGTAGCGCGCCCAAAAGTCGTCGCCGGCGCCGCCCCGGCCGGGCGGCGGCGGCGAGAGCAGAGGGGTGCGCAGGCCGATGCCTCCCTCCTCCCCTTCCTCTCCCCCCTCCTTGACGCACATGTGGGGCGCGCTGGCGGTGAGCAGGGCCTGGCTCAGGAGCGAGGGCGCGGGGTCGTGCGGCGGGCGCGGGGCGGGCGGGGTGCGCGCGGGCGGGGAGGGGGTGCGCGCGGGGGGCGACGGCTGCCGCGGCGGCGGCAGCGCCACGCTCTCGGCGGGCGGCTCGAACGTGATGGCCTTGGGCGCCACAGGCGTGATGGCGACCGCGCGGTCGGGCGAGGGCGGGCGGGCGGCGGGCGGCGGCGGCACGGGCGCGGGCTCGACGCGGCGAGCGGCGACCGAACTCTCCGCCGTCGCCGGCCGCGCCCCCCCGCCCTCCGACGCCGCCGCCGCCGACGGCGTCCAGATGTCAACCGACTCGTCGGGCGAGGAAGGGGAGGGCGTCGGCGTCGCGGCGGCAGACGGCGGCGGCGGCGTCGCGGCTCGCGACGCGCCGCCCTCCTCCTCCTCGCCACCGCCGCCGCCGCGGGCCGTCTTTTTGGCCGCCTTTTTGGCGGCCCGCTTGGTCTTGGTGCTGCCGGCGGCGCGGTCGTCGCCGTCGTCGTCGCCTCCCCCGCCCCCACCCCTGTGCGCGGCCAACACGCCCACCGCATCGACGCCCGCCGCCTCCAGCCCCAGGGAGTCGTACAGGTCGTCGTCGGGGCCGGGCTCGACGCCGCGGGGGCCGGAGTCGACGTATTCGCTGACCTAAAAGGGTGGAGAGAGGAGGAGGAGAGGGATGAGGGAGTCTGACGAGCGAGCGACCCCACCACCCTCTCTTTCTCTCTCTCTCTCTCCCCCCTTGTCTTACCGCCTCTTTCAGCATCGCGTCCGCATCCCCCGCGTCCAGCGCCCCATTGACGAGCGCGCGTAGCACTTGGTCGAGGCGCGCGGCGTGCCCCTCGCGCGCGTCGGCCGCCGCGTCGAGCGCGTCGGCCCCCGCCCGGTCGCCCGCCGCCCGCGCGTCGGCCGCGTCGGCGGCCAGCGTCTCCGCATGCGTCGTCAGGGCCGCCTGCGCGCGCTGGATCCAGGCCGCGGTGGCGAGGCGCGCCGCGTCGTCGGGGTGCGGGACCGCGCCGCGGCCCGCGAGCATCGCGTTGCTAAAGTCGCGCATGCGCGCCGACTGCTCAAAGTCGCGCATGCGCTCCATCTCGATCTCCACCGCGCGCCGGGCGCGGCCGAGGGCGGCGGCGTCGGTGATGGTCGGCTCGTGCGCGGTCCACGCGCGGACGAGGTCGCGCTGGCGCTGCAGGCGTTTCACCTCCTTTTTCATTTCGGTGCGCCACTTGGTGAAATGGGTGTCGGGCTGAGGAGGCGGGCGGGAGGGGGGGGAGGGGTCGGACGCTCGCGGAGCCCAAGGGGGAAAAAACTGTCGCCCGGCCGGCGGCCGCGCCTCGGCGCCGCGCGCGGGGCGTGCGCCGCGCGCGCCCGCCCGGGGGCGACGCCGCGGTCGTGGGTGCGAGGGCGGCCCACGCGGGCGCCTCGCGCCGCGCGCGCCGGCGCACCGCCCGCCCCTCCACGCCCGCCCGCCGCCCCCACGGGTGGCCGCCACCCGCCCGAGGCGTCCCGTGCGGGCAGCGGGCCGGGTTGAGGGCCCGCGGCGCCAAACAACCGCTGTCCGCTTCACCTGGTCCCTTTCGGCCATGCGGTCCCACGCGAGGTGCACAGCCGCGACACCGTCCTTGATGCGTTTGAAGCACAACCCAATGTCTTTCGCGACGCGCCGGGAAGACGACGCCTGCTTGCCGGGTTCCAGCGCGTCCGCCGGCTCGTTCGGCGGGTGCTCCGCGCCGGCGGCCGCGACGGCGGACGCGGTGGACATGGGAACGGGCGGGCGGGTGGAGGGGGGGGAGGCGCGGGCGAGGGCGCGCGCGGGGTGTGCGAGAGAGTGGGGGGGGGCGGCGCGCGGCGACGCTCGCTCGCTCCACAGACCGCCGCCCCGCCTCACCCCCCCACCCCTCCCCCCACCCGCCGCGCCAGCACGCCCGGCAACCGCGGCACCCGCATGCCGAGGCCGGCGAGGAGGGTGGCGTAGAGGACGTGAAGGACGGCGACGTGCGCGACAGCGTTGACGGCCAGGACGCTGGCCAGCGTCACCGCGACGGCGGCGGGGGGTGGCGCGCCAGGCGCGCCGATGAGGGCGGCCATTTGGTCCTGAAAAGAGAGGTGGGGACGGCGGTGAGGCGGTAGGCTTGCCCCACACCTCTTCTCTCCCCCACCCCCTCTCCTTTCTTACCAGCAGCGCGCACACGTTGGCCAGCAGCAGCTGCAGCAAGTCTTCGCCCAGGGTCCAGGACGAGAGGGCGACGTATCCCGCGACGCCCGCGACGCGCGCCGCCGCGGCGACGCCGACCGCCGCGGGCCACGGCGCGCGGGCGGCCCACGCCGCGCCGAGCACGGCGGACGGGGCGCCATAGTTGAGGGCGTAGGTGAGGGCTTGCACGGGGCCGAGGAGGACTAAAGTGGAGAGAGGGAGGGGGTGTCGGCGGCAGCAAAAGCCGGCCTCGCCCCGCACGCGGCTCCCAAAGGCGCCAGAAGGAGAGAGAAAAGTTGGGGTCGGCGCATCGACCCCGGCGGGGTCGAAAGGAGTATCGAGAGGGGGTAGGAGGGGTCGGCACGAGCAGCGTCGCGCCACCACGGGCCGCACTCTTTGCGCCGGCGGTCGGCCCCTCCCGCCTTCCTCAACCGGCGCCACTTGGCGCCGCCGCCCGTCCTCGGCGCCGCGGACGGCAGCAGGCGTCCGGCGCGCCCCACACCGCCGCGCGCCCCGCCAATCGGGCGACCCCTACCACCATGCTTCTGCGCCGCCTCTCGCGCGCCTTGGCCCACCCCGCGCGCGCCCTGGCGGAGCCGCGGACGACACGGCCAGCCGGCGGCGCGCCCAGGCGCCCGCCGACGCAGGCGCCGCATGCGCGCCCGGACCGTGCGCCCGAGCCCGCGTCCTGGGCGGCGTCCGTCGGCCAGAACGAGGTTGGGCCGCGCGCGGTCGCGGTCGACGCGGCGGCGGCGGTCGCAACCGCCAAACCGGCCCTACCGCCCGCGCTCGCTAACGCGTGGGCCGCGTACGACGCCGCCCTCGCGTCCCACCCCGTCGCCGTCAAGGCGGCCACGAGCTTTGTGGGCTTCCTGATCGGGGACTTGATTGCCCAATCCATCGTCGGCCTCCCGTACGACGCGTACAGAACCCTTCGACTGGTCCTCTTTGGCGTGTGCATGGACGGGCCCATCGGTAAGGAGAACAAGAGGAGGGGGAGTGGAGGGGCGCGTTGGCTGGGGAGTGGGGTGGGGGCGGGGTGAGCGAAGCACGAAAAGAGAAGGAAAACAAAAAACGCTTTGAAACCCACACCCTCTCTCCTCCCCACCTTGCAGGCCACCTCTGGTACACGACCCTTGACAGCCGGGTCATGCCCGACGCGCCGACGTCGACCCGGGCGGTGCTCACGAAGACGGCCTTGGACCAACTCCTGTGGGCGCCCGCGTTCTCCTGCGTCTTCTTCGCGTTCATCAACATTCTGGACGGGCGCCCCGACGCGGTCATCCCGGCGATCCAGGACAAGCTCATCCCGATGATGGCGGCCAACTACGCGCTGTGGCCGGCCGCCCATTTAATCAACTTCAAGTTCGTGCCGTCCCGCCAGCGCATCCTGTACATCAACTGCGTGCAGATTGTGTGGTCGGCCTACCTGTCCCACCTGGCGGCCGGGTCGGGCCGGTTTTGAGTCGAGAGGTGGGGGCGGCGACCATTCCATTTTTGCGGTGCGGGGCTTGCGACGCCTCGGCCGCTCCCTCTTCTTTGGGTTGTCCGATGGGAGAGTGGAGTCGTTGACCGCGGCACCCGTTGCGGCGGGGCCAGGCCGCACAGAGAACGAGAGAAGGGAGTGGGCGCGCGGCCGGCGTTGGCGCTGCCGCCACCGCCGGGGGAGTTCCTGTAGCACCGCACACAAGCCAGAGCGCTCGGCGGAGGAAGCAAAGGGAAAAGGGGGCAAGGGAGGAGGAGCCGGGGCCGCCTCACACACCCCCTTCTCCCCGCGACTCACCCAAAACCAGCAGCCCGGTCGCCGCGCCGCACCGGAACCCGGTGCCCGCCCCCCAGCGCCCGCCCGCGATGACAACGGGCAAGGGCAGGAGGTAGCTGGGGGGGGAGGGGTGTTGGGGAGGGGCGTAAGAAAAGGGTACGAAACGCAGATGTAACGCAACTTTCTTTTCTCTTCCCAACAATCGCCACCCTCCGCCCACCCCATGTACGCCTGCAGCCGCAGGACCGACCCCAGGGCGTACGCGAGGCCGCCCACCGCGGCGAGCATTGCGGTGTCGACGAGGCGCTGCAGGAAGCGGGGCGGGGGAGGGGGAAACGTGGGGGGTCGGCCGCGCGTGCGGCCGCCGGGTTCGACCCCGCCCCCCCAACCCCCTCTCCCCACACCTGGATGTCCTCCAGGGGCCACGTTGCGCCATCATCGGTCGCCTGCGCGGCGCGCAGCTCGGCGCCGGCCGCGTCGGGGGTGGTGGTGGGGTCGTCGGGAGCGCCCGGGGCGCTGGGAGCGGCCGCCACCACGCGGCCGCGGCGGGCCGGCCCCAATGCGCGCCCTGGGCGCGGGAGGGGGGGCGACGGCGGTGGCCTGCGCTGCGCGGCAGGCGCCGCGCCGCGCGCCGCCCGCATCGGGCGCCCTCCGCGCCGCGCAGCGGCCGCGGCGGGACGAGGCACTGTGCACGGACGAGCGTGCAACGGGTGCCGGCTTGCAAACCGCGGTGTCCGCGCCGCCCTTCCCCTTCTCTCTCTCCTCTCTCTCCCTACCGCGCGGGCGGCCACGCACATTCAGCCCCCGCCTCCTCCACCGCGGCCAGCACCCGCTTGCACATGTCGCCCTGGAAAGCGGAGAAGCGGCGGGAGCCGGCGGGGGTGGTGTGCGCGGTCACGCCCACCGAAATCGACCACGGCGTCAGCCCCGCGAGCGACGCGCCGTACGGCAGCGCCTTGTTGACGTCGGCGTGGGCGGCCAACCATTCTGTGACGGCGGCCGTGACGAGGGGGACGCGGTCGAGGTCGGCTAGGCGCAGCTCGACGCGCGCGGTTGCTTGGCGCGGGCCGGAGAAGTTGGCGAGCACGGGGGGGCGCGCAATGCGCGACTCGTTGAGCACGATGTACTCGGTGATGGCGCTGCGAAAGGGGGAGGGTGGGGTGGGCGCAAGCGGGGCGGCGCGGAGCGCGCGCAGCCCCCCCGCCCCGCCCCCCCGCGGCCGCCCCCCCCCCCCCGCACCGGTTGGGAATCGCGAGCGGCATGCCCTTGTCGCTGCGCACCACGGTGCGCATGGGGTCGATCCTCTCCACGACGCCGGTGGCGACCGCGCCGCCGGCCTGGGTCTGGAGCGTGACGCGCTCGCCGACGACAAACGGGCGCGTCACGTACAGGTTGAGCCCCGAGATCGCGTTGCTCGTCACCGACTGCGCGCCGAAGCCGACGGCCAGGCCGCCGACGCCGCCGACGGTGAGCAGGGGGGCGGGGTCGACGCCGACGACGGCGAGCGCGGTGAGCGCGGCCGCCGCGATCAAGGCCCACGTCGCGAGGCCCGCAAAGGGGACCAGCACCCGCTCCAGCACCACCGCGCTGCCGGTGTCGCCGTCGGACTCGGCGCGGCGCAGGAGGGCGGCGACGAGGGCGTCCTTCCAGCCGACCGCGAACCAGCACGCAAACACGACGACGGCCACGCGCGCGGCGTCGAGGAACGCGGCGTCCAGCCCCGCCAGCCCCGCCGCCGCGCGCGTGATCCCCACGCGCACGCTCGCCCACTTGGGCGGCTGCATGAGCTCGTGCTGGATGAGGATTTGGAGGGCAAGGGCCGCGGTGCGCAGTGTCGACGCGAGGGCCGCCGCGGGCAGGATGACGCGCGCGGGGGCCAGGGCGGCGGACGCGGCGGCGTCGGCCGCGACGCGGAGCATGGAGGGGCGCTTGGGGGACGTGTCGGCGGCGTCCTGAAGAGGAAAGGGAGGAGGAGAGGGTCAGGCCGACTCGTCCGACGCCCCACCTTCCCTTCCCCATCCTCTCTCACATCATACCTTCTCCGCCGCGTGCGCCACCCGGCGCAGGGCCGCCACCGCGAGCCACGCCAGGCCGAAGCAGAGCCCCGCCTCGGCAGCCGCGCGCGCGGCGAGCTCCCCGAGCCCCATCGCCTTGGCCGCCGCCAGCGCGGCCGTCGCGGCCGCGCCGTCGGCCTGGCTGATGTCAGGCACGAAGATGGAGGCGACCTGGCGGGCGGCGGCCGCGGCTTTGGCGCGGCATGGGGCGGGGACGCGGCGCGTGGGCCGGCGATGCAGGGCCGGAGCCGCGCGCGGGGACGCTATGGACGGCGTGCGCATGGGCGCGATCGCCATGGGGGCCGGTGGGGAGGGTGGCGCCGTGGTGTGAGGGCGAAGGCGGGCGCGATGGCTTCACACACCCACCTCTCCCCTCCTTCTCACGCCGCCTTGACCGGCGGCAGCGCGGCCAGGTCGCGCACCACGCCCGCCATGGCGGTCACGTGCCGCAGCAACGCGTCGACGCCGCCCGCGCGCGCGGCGCCCGCGCCACGCGCGGGCTCGACGCAGACCACGCGCTCCCCGGTGTCGGCATCCGTCTCCACCCGGAACTCGACGTCGACCGCGGGCGTCGGCTCGCCGTCGGCGGCGCCGCCGGCGCCGGTCCAGGTGATGCAAGACTGCGCGGCGGCGAGCGCGTCCAGCGCGTCCCCGACCTCGGCTTCCGTCGCCTCCATGAGCCCGGCCAGCTTGGGCACCGACGCACGCGTGTACAGGCGCAGCAGCTGGCGCAGGGGGGGGAGGAGGCGGCGGGAGTGGACGACGGCGAGGAACGACGCGAGCTGCGCGCGGTAGGCCGCCTGGGCCGCGTTGGCGGGGCCGCCGTCGTCGCCGCCGCCGCCAGCGGCCGCGGACGGGGCTACGGGGGCCAGGCCACCAGCCGTGGGGACGAATTTGGGGCATCCATACGCGTAGAGGTCCTCGTACGCTGCGTCGGTCGCGCGCGCCATGCGCGCGAGCTTGTCCCCGTGCTTGTCCCGCAGCGTGGCCAGGCCGGCGTCAGAGACGGCAGAGGCCGCGGCGGGGCAGAGGGCCAACGCCAGCGCCAGCAGGGCCGCGCACTGTTCATTCTTCTTCAAAATCTGGTCGTGCGCGGCCGACCGCGCGTGAAACTGTTTGACGCGCGCGATATGGGCGAGCACGGCGTCCAGGGTGCGGGCGGCGTCGACGTAGCGGGTGAGGGCTAAATAGGCAAAGCCAGAGTAGTAGTGGAGGGAGATGGTCGCGCCGGCGACGCGCGCCGCGAAGAGGCCGTCGGGCACGGCGGGGTTGACCGGGCCCAGGGCCCGCAGCGCGGGCTCGTACTGGGCCAGGAGGACCTTCAGCCTGCAGACGCCGATGTGGGAGAAGTAGCCGAGGCCGCGGAGGACATTGGAGCCGTGCCCGTCGGGCCCGCTGCCCGCGTCCGCGTCGCAAAACGCGCGCACGCCGGCGGGGGTGGAAAGCTCGGCACTCAGCGCCGCCCGGTCGGCCAGGGACTGGAGGAGCGCGACCGTGTCGGCGACCGGCCACGCGGCCGCGGCGGCCGCCGCGTCGGCCGCGTCAGCCCCTCCACGCGCCACCGCCCTCGCCGCCGCCGCGTGAAACGCTTGAAACTGGTAGCAGTACTCGTCCACCATGTCCCAGAGCCAGGACGGCGGGAGGCGCACGTTGAGCGCGGCGGAGAGCGCGACGCCAAAGAGGTCTTTGTAATTCGCCCACGCGGCGGCCCGGTCCCCAAAGCTGGGGCTCAACGACGCGTGCATGTGCCGGAAGCGCAGCTCGGAGTAGAGCATGAGGAAGACGGCGTCGCCGTCGACAAAGGGCGCGACCGCGGCCGCGGCGGGCCACGCCGCGCCGCGGAACAGGCGCTCCGTGAGGCGGGGGAAGGAGACGTCCACCATGGAGTGAATCTCGGCCACATTGCGCTCGCTGGGGACGGAGGGAGAGGGGGTGGGCGGGCGGGCCGGCGCGGATCGGCCGCGGCGGCCGGCGCGCGCGCGGCGACGTTCGCGCCTCCCTGCCCCGCCACTCTCGCATCGGCACGATGTCATCCTCACGCCCCCTTGAACATACCGGATGTGGCGGTAGAGGTAGACGACGAACTGGCGCACGACGTCGGGCACCGGCTCGCCCGCCATCGCGGCCAAAGGGGTGGCCGCGGGGTGGGTGGGGGTTTGTGTCGGGGTGTGGGGGGCGGCGCGCGGGCCGGAGAGGGCGGGCGGGTGTGGGGAGAAGCCGTCGGCGGCGCCCCCTCTGCCTTCTTTTCACGCTCCCCCTCCCACCAGCCCCGCCGACCGCACATCCTCCGCCCTCAGCCACGACACATAGTCCCCCATCAGCGACCCGAGGAGCAGGCCGCCGTCGGGCGCCGGGGTGGCGGCCGAGGTGGACGAGACGCGCGACCCGTCGGGGTCGATCAGCGTTTGGAGCACGCGCCCGCCCTCGTCGATCCGCACCACGCACCCCCACTGCTTGACGGAAGGCCGGGCCCAGGGCGGCGACCATCCGTAGAGCCAGCGGGCGAGGCGGGAGGACAGGAGGGCGTTGATGCCGGGTTGGGCGGGCACAACGATGGAGACCCAAAACCCTCCTCCCGGCGCGCGCGCGATGCCGTCGGGGAAACCAGGCAGCCTGTCGATCAGGATGGTCCGGTTGCCGCGCCCCGGCCCGCCCAGCTCGACGCGCCACACGCGCGCGGCGCTCGTTTCAACGACAGCCGCCCACGCGCCGCCCGGCGCGACCGCGACGCCGTTGGCAAACCACAGGCCGTCAACGACGACGGTCGTGCGCCCCGTCGCGGGCGTGTGGGCGAGGAGGCGGCCGGCGGGGGCGCCCGCGAGCAGCGACAGGGTGTACGCCTCCATCGTGTCCCACCACCCGCCCCGCCCCCGCCCCGGCCCAAAGGGCGCCGAGTCGGTGAAGTACACGGTGCCGTCGGGCGCGACGTCGACGTCGTTGGCGTACAGGATCGGGGAGCCGGGGGACGCGGGGTCGGAGCGGGAGACGGTCGACGCGGCGACGCTGACCGCCCGCGTCCCTTTCTCCAGCCGCACCAGCCCCGCGCCCGCCATGCACACATAGAGATTACCCGCCGCGTCGTGGTGGAAGCCGAGCGGGCGGCCGGGGCCGAGGTGGGCGACGGGAGCGGTCGCGAGGAACGGCAACGCGCCTCCACCCTCGAACGCCGCCTCCCACACCCACCCGTACTTGTCGCACATCACCAGGGTGCCGTCGGGCGCGACGGCGACCGATTCAGAGCCGCGCACGGCGCCCTCGAAGAGGCGGACCGCGCGGCGCAGCGCGTCGTTCGGGGCGAAAGGGCCCTGGGAGGGGTGGGAGCGGTATCATCGGGCGATGATGGAATTGCGGGGGGTCGACGGGGGGCGGCCGCTTCCGCGCCGGCCCCGCCAATGCGCCCGCTGCCCTCCCGCCCACCTCGAGCGGCGCCGTGTGCGGGCGCAGGGCGGTTGCCACGTCCACCACTGGCAGCGTGCACGGCAGGGGCAGCAGCAGGTCCCGCCGCGCGGCGAGGGCTGGAGGTGGAGGGGGAGGCGTGAGCGGTGCGTGGGCGTGCGGCTGGCCGCCCGCTCGCTACCTGCTGCGCACCGGCGGCCGCGAGGGCGGCCACCGCCAGCGCGGCGGCGGGGGAGGGGCGGGGCATGGAGAGGGCGGGGGAGAGAGAGTGCGCGCCGCGCGAGCGCGCCGCCGTCAACCCTCCAGTCTCTCGTCACAGCGTGGCCCACGGCCGCAGCTCGGCGAGCGCGAGCGTAGCGCCGTCGAACGAGCGCCGCAGGGTGACGGCCGACGCGAGCCTCGAGTTGGGCTTGACGCGCGCGGCGAGCTCCGCCACCGCGGCTTCCTCCTCCGCGCCCGCCGGCGCCATCGTCGCCACCACTTCGTTCGGCACCTCGACGACCGCGTCGGCCGCGCCGCGGCCCGCGGGCGAGAGCGCGACGGGGGGGACCGCGTGCGCGTTCGCGGCGTCGACCAGGGAGTCGGCGTTTTCCACCAGGAGCGGCAAGAGGCCGTCGCCCTCGAGCCCTCTGAGGGCCCTGCGCTCGCCGGAGGGGAGGACGAGGTGGACGGTGACGATGTGGTCGGCGACGCGCGGCGCGCTCGACGCCGCGGCCCGCCACACGGTGGCGGCGGATGCACCAGAAGCGCGCGCGGCGGCGCGGGCGGCGGCGGCCAACATCGGAGGGCTGGCTCGGCGCCGGAGTGGTCTGGCGCAAAGAGCACGAGCGGCGCCTCGCCGCCACTCCGCCCCGGCGGCCCGATCGCCCCCCGCGACCGCGAGGGCACCCGCAGCCTCGCACCCGCGACCCAGACACCCGCCCCGAGCGCGGCGCGGGCGAGCCCGCCCCTGCGCCGGCGCCCCGCGCGCAGCCATGCCGGCCAAACGCCGATCGACCGCGGTGGGGGTGAGGCGCGGTTGGGTGGCTGGGGGTTGAGGGGGAGGGGAGGAGGGGAGGGCGCGCCGGCAGGCGGGGCGCCGCGCCGTCGTCGCCGCGCCCCCGCGTCCCCCCTCCGCGCCCTCCCACCAGCCCTGCCACCCCTTCCTCTTTCAGGCGTGGACGCCCGAATCTGCGGTGGCGGCCACCCTCGCCTCCCCCGCCCCCGGCGCCCCCCTCCCCTGCTTCCTGCTCGACCGCTTCTCCGCCCACGCGCGCGCCGACCCGGCCACCCTCGTCTCGCTCGCCCCCGACACGCTCGCTACCAAGCCGCGCGTGTTGGGGTGGGCGGTCGACCCCCGGGCCGCCGCCCGCGACGGCACCGCGGCGTGCGGCTCGGCGCGCGTCCGCGTCGCGCTCGGCGCGGTGCGCGACGTCGTGCACGATTTGTCCGAGCCGCCTGCGGTGTGGCTGGTGACGTCGCGCGGGTGGTGGCGGTTGCTGCGGCCGGCGCCAGAGTACAGCGCGCTCTTCGCGCCGCTGCTCTCATCACTCGACCTCGCCGCCGCCGCGGCCGACGCGGCGGCCGCCGCCCTGGGTGGGAGCGGTGGCGGTGGCGGCGTGGACGGTGTGGTGGCGCGGGCGCAAGCGCGCGCGGACGCGCGCGCCGAGGCGACCGCGGCCGCGGCGTCGCCCGATGCCGACTTGGACCCTTACGCCCTGCCCGCCGAGCCCGGCGCGGAGCCGCTGGTATCGACACCCACGGCGGACGTCGCGGCCGGCTGCGCGCGCGCACTCGCGGCCGCCGCAGCGGCAGCGACGGGGCGCGGCGCCCCCGCGCCGAACCCCACCCTCGACGCCCTCGCCGCCGCCGCCGGCATCACGCCGGCCGCGCTGCGGTCGTCCGCGCCGCCCATCCGCTCCCGGCGCGCGCTGTCGGCCGCGCCGCCCGCCGACGCCGGCGCGCGCCCGCCGCCGACCTGCGCACTCTCTCGCCCCGCCCCCGGCGCCCCCCTCGCCCCCCTGCTCGCCGCCTGGGACCTCGTCCACGCCTACGCGCCGGGCACTGCGCCTGCAGGGTCCAAACCCGCGGCCAGCCTGCCCTCGGCGGGGCCGCCGATGCCGCTCGACGCCTGGCTCGCCTGCTTCCGCGACGCCCCGCCCCCCTCTTCGGCTTGGACCCTGGCGTCCGCGCACGCCGCGCTGCTGGAAGCCGCGGTCGACCCGCCGCCCGGCTCCGGGGACGCGAAAAAGGACGCCGCGGCGGCCGCGGCGGCCGCGCCCGTTCCCCGCGGCGCGACCGGCGCCCTCCTCGTGGCCGCCTGGCCGCACCTCGTGTGCCACGCGCTGCTCCCCACGCGCGTGGCCACCCTAAAAAAGGAGCGGGAAGGGTCCAGGGACGGCGGCGGCTCGAAGGACGGCAAGCGCGCCGCGTCGCCCGGGTTGCCGGCGGGCGCGCCCGCCAAGACCGCGGCCGGCGGCCGCGTGCGCGCGCCCATGGCGCCCGAGGCTGAAGCCGCGCTGCGGCGGCTGGCCGCGGCGCCGTACGCGAGCCTCCCCGCCGACACGCGGTGCGCCATCCTCCGCGCCGTGCTCGACGCCGCCACCGACGGCGCCCGCCTCGCCGCCGCCGCGTCCGCGCGCGCCGACGCCGGGCCCAGGCGGGCGCGCGGGCTGCTGGGGGCGGATGGCGCGGGGGTGCGGTTCCACGCGCTGGCCGGCGCGGCGGGCGCCGGCCTCATCTTCGCGGAAGCCTCGGAAGACGCCTGGTCCGTGTACGAGGGCAAGGACGCCAAAGCCCTGGTCGCCTGGCTCGCGTCCGGCGACGACGGCGAGGCCGGGGCCGCGGCGGCGGCGGCCGCGCACCTCGCGCGCGCGCGCCACCGCGCGCCCGCCCTCCCCGACCCCTGCGCCTCCATGCCGTCCGTCGTCGACCACCGCGCCGTGCGCGCTCCTCTGGCCGACATGCTGGGCCGGGCGCGGTGGTGGGAGAAGCACCCGCTCTGGCTCCAAGCGCGTGCCGCGGCGCGCTCCTTCCTCTCGTCCGCGCGCACCCCCCTCGCCCTCGCCCGCGCCGCCTGGCTCGTGGAGGAGCTCACCTACGACGACCTGCTCAAGGGCGCGGGGTGGGGGCGCAAACGGGCCGGGTTCCGGGAGCGGCTGCAGCGGTGCGCGAGCGTGAGCGAGGCCGCGGCGCTCGTCGCCTCGATGGTCGGCCACTGCCGCACGCTCCCCGACCTGGGCCGGTTTGAGACGCGCGACGAATTCGACGCCGTCCTGCACGCCGCGGGCGGGCCGGCGCCGCCGGAGCTGCCGACCGTCGGCGCGCGCGTCGTCGTCTCCGCGACCGGCTACGCCGCGCACGCCGCCGCCGCCCGCCCGCCCGCCGGGTTTGAGCCGCGCCCCCTGCCGGCCGGGTGGGGCGCGCTGGTCGACGGGACGGTGGCGGAAGTCGCGCTGGCGGCGGGCGCGTGGCACCGCCCGACGTGGCAAGGGCGGTTCACGTCGGCCAACGCGGTGACCGCGCCCGACGCCCACCTGCGCGTCGTCGCCTGGCTCCTCGTGCGCCGCGGGGGCGCCCCCGGCCCCGCCGCGGTCGCGGCCGACGGCGCGGGCGACCGGGGCGACGCGTCCGACGCGGGCGCCGCGTCGGCCGTCGACTGGACCGGCCACACCTTTCTCCACGGCTTCCACCCGCCCGACTACGTGCCCGCGGGGATGGTGGCGGCGCCTCCCCCGGCGCCCGCGGGCGCCGGCGGCGGCGGCGGCGGCGGCGCGGCCAAAAAAGCGGTCGGCGGGTATTTGACGGGGTCGGCCATCCACCTCGGGGACGAGCTCGCCGACCCCGAGGGCGAGTTCCCCTTTGTCCCCTTTTGGCCCGCGGGGTCGGTGCCCGACCTGGCGGCCGTGGGCGTGCACTGCGTCGGGGGCGAGCACCCCGCGCCGCGGTTCGTGCTCCCGCACGCCCTCGCCGCCCCCGCCCTCGCCCGCGCCTTCGCTCCCGGCGACCGCGTTGCGGGCGCGGGCGTCGACCCGTCGCCCGGGGCGCCCGGGCCGGGCGCGACGGGGGTGGTGGTCGGCGCGCGCGCCGCCGGCGCGGGCGGCGACCCCTGGCGGTCGGTCACAGTCGCCTGGGACGACGCGCCCCGGGGCGGGGGGGCGACGCGGCGCCACGCGAGCCCGTGGGAGTTGCGGTGAGGGCGCGCGTGTGAGGGGGTCGTGCGCGGCAAGGGTCACACGCACCCTCTCCCCCCCCCCCCCCTCTCTCACCCCCCTCGCGGCCCGTTCATGAGCCGGTCCAGGACGACGTTGAGGTCGACGGACGCGCCGGAGGCGGCGAGGGCCGTGATGGCGCCGCGCGCGTCGCCGCGGGAAAACCCCATGGACGCCACGTCGTCCACCAGGCGCTCCAGGGGGACGGCGGCCGTCGTGGGAGGGGGTGGGGGTGCTTGCGGCGGGCGGGGCGGGGGCGGCGGGTGGCGCGGCGGCGGCGCGCCGTGGGGGACGGGGTAGCCTCCATACCCTCCCGCCGGCCCCGGCGGCGGCGGGCCGTACGCGGGGGGGGGCGGGTAGGCGCCGGGCGGCCACGCGGGGGGTGGAGGGGGTGGAGGAGGGGGTGGAGGGGGGGGTGGAGGAGGAGGCGGGGGCGGCGGCGGCGCTTCGACCGGCGCGGGCGCCGCGGGCGGCGTGACGGGCACCACGTCAACCGGGCGCGCCTGCAGCGCGGCCAGGATGGTGGCGGAGGTCGCTTCCAGGGCTTCCAGGCGGCTGCGAAAAGAAAGGGAAGGTCGAGGGGATGCCCGCGCGCGGCGCGCCGCCCCTTGCCCTTCCTCCCTCGCTCCCACTCCTCCCGCTTCACACGCCTGTTGATGTCGCCCAGGACGCGCGTCAGGCCGGCGGCGAACTTGCGCAGGGCGGCGTCGACAGCGGGGTCGACCGCGGGCGGTTGTTCCGGCGCCGCGACCGGCGGCCGGGTTGGGCGTCCCATGGGCGGGCCCGGAGGCGGCGGGGGAGGGGAAGGAGCGACGGGCTCGGGCTCGGGCTCGGCGACCGGGTCCGGCACCGGCGCCTCGACCGCCGGCGCCTCTGCGGCCGCCGGCCGCTTCACGGGGGCCAAATCACGGAAGAAGTCGTCATCAGACATGGCGGCGTGAAGGCGCGGCCGCCCGCGGTTGTGGAGGGGCGTCCGCGTCGACGCCGGGACTCACTCCGCTTCCCGTCCACCCCTGCTCGCGCCCTGCGCCCCCGGCGCGGCTCTCCCGTCGGCGCGCCTCTCCGCCGAGCAGAGCGAGCGCCGCAATGCGCACGTCGCGCCCTGCGCCGCGCGCGCGCGCGCCGCTGCGCACGGCGGGCGGCCGTTCTTCGCGCCAGGCGCCATCGTCCATGCGTCACCGGCGGCCAGGTGGGAGGAGGAAGGGAGACTGGAGCGAAGGAGGCTCGCCGCCGACGCCGGCCGGCGCGCTGCCGCCGGCCGGCGGCGCGCCCCGCGGCGCGGTCCGCGCCCCCATCGCGCCCTCCCAGTCGGCCGCGGCGGTCGGCGCGGGCCAGAGCGGCGGCAATTGGGGGTGGTGGATAGGCTAGCACGCGCTGGGCGGCGCGGCGCCGGCGAGCGCGACGGCCGAGCCCGACCCTATCTTCGCGGTCGCCGCCGTCTCACCTTTGCTCCCTCTTTTTCCCTCCTCAGCTACCCCGTCCGTCGCCGCTGCCCCCGCCCCCGCGTCCGCCGAGCCGGCGACCGCCCCTGCCGTCCCCCAGTCGGCCGCCGCGGCCCGCCTCGCGCGCTCCTTCCCCCTCGCCGCCGTCGTCGGCTGCGATTTCATCAAGGAAGCGTTGCTTTTAGGCGCCGTCGACTCCGCCCTGGGCGGCGTGTGCATCGCGGGCCGGCGCGGCACCGCCAAGTCGGTCCTCGCGCGCGGCGTGCACGCCCTCCTCCCGCCCATCGAGGTCGCGGCCGCGTCGTACTGCAACGCCAACCCCGACAAGCGGGGCGAGTGGGAGGACGGGCTGGCGGCGCGGCTCGGCGGGAAAGAGCCGGAGCGGGCGATCCGGGATGCGCCGTTCGTTCAAATCCCTCTGGGCGTCACCGAGGACCGCCTCGTCGGCACCGTGGACATCGAGGCGTCGATGAAGGAGGGGCGCACGGTGTTCCAGCCGGGGCTGCTGGCTGAAGCGCACCGGGGTGGGTGTGGGTGGCAGGGGGCGAGTGAGTCGAGCGCGCCCGACGGAGAGGGCCCGCCGACCCTCCCCCCCCCTCCCCCTCCACCAGGCGTGCTCTACGTCGACGAGATCAACCTACTGGACGAATCCATCGCCAACCTGCTCCTCTCCGTCATCTCCGACGGCTGGAACGTCGTCGAGCGCGAAGGCCTCTCCGTCCGCCACCCGTGCCGCCCCCTGCTCATCGCCACCTTCAACCCCGAGGAAGGCCCGCTGCGGGAGCACCTGCTGGACCGCATCGCGATCACGCTGTCGGCCGACGTGCCGCCCAAATTCGACGACCGCGTGCGCGCCGTCGCGACCGCGCTCGAGTTTCAAGACTCGCCGGCGACCGTCCAAGCCGGCGTGGACGACGCGACCGAGGCGCTCAAGACGCAGGTCCTGTTTGCGCGCGAGTATTTGAAAGAGGTGACGATTGGCGACAAGCAGGTCGAGCGCCTCGCGGGCGAGGCCGCGCGCGGCGGCGTGCAAGGCCACCGCGGCGAGCTCTTTGCCGCGCGCGTCGCCATGGCGTCGGCCGCGCTCGACGGCCGGGACACGGTGTCGGCGGACGACGTCGCGAAAGCGGTGCAGCTGGTCATCCTGCCGCGCGCGACGACGACGGGGCCGCCGCCCGACGACGACGACCAGCAACCCCCTCCCCCCCCTCCGCCGCCTCCGCCCCAAAACCAGGACCAGGACCAGGACCAGGAGGAGCAGGAGGAGGAGAACGAGGAGGAGGAGCCGCCGGAGGAGGAGGAGGACCAGGCAAGAGGAGGAGCGAGCGGGAGGGTGGTCGGGCGCGCGCACGCGTGCCCGACCTTTGTTTCGACCCCAACCACCCCAACCCCCCTCCCGCACAGCCCGACCAAGTGCCGGAAGAGTTTGTCATCGACGCCGACGGCACCGTCGTCGACGCGGACGTCCTGCGGTTCGCGCAGGCCCAACAGCGCGCCCTGGGCCGGTCCGGCCGCTCCAAATCCCTCATCTTCTCCGAGGACCGGGGGCGCTACATCAAGCCCATGCTGCCCAAGGGCGACAAAGTGAAGCGGTTGGCGGTGGACGCCACGCTCCGCTCCGCGGCGCCCTACCAAAAGGCGCGCCGCGCGCGCGGCCTCGCCGAAGGCAAAGCCGAGCGCAAGGTGTACGTGGAGCGGTCCGACATGCGCGCCAAGCGCATGGCGCGCAAGGCGGGGGCGTTGGTCCTGTTTGTCGTCGACGCGTCTGGGTCGATGGCGCTCAACCGCATGGCGTCCGCCAAGGGCGCCGCCCTCACCCTGCTCCAACAATCGTACACGTCGCGGGACCAGGTGTCGGTCATCCCATTCTACGGGGACAAGGCGGAGGTGCTTCTCCCGCCCTCCAAATCCATTGCCATGGCGCGCCGCCGCCTCGACGCCCTCCCCTGCGGCGGCGGCTCCCCCCTCGCGCACGGCATCGCGACCGCGGTGCGCGTCGGCATGCAGGCGCAGGCGACGGGGGACGTGGGGCGGGTCATGATGGTCCTGCTGACCGACGGCCGCGCGAACGTGTCGCTCGCCAAGTCGAACGACGACCCGGACGCGATCGCGGAAGGCGCCCCGAAGCCGTCTGCCGAGTCGCTCAAGGAGGAGGTCATCGACATGGCCAAGCGGGCGGGGGGCGCGGGGTTCAACGTGCTCGTCATCGACACGGAGAACCAGTTCGTGTCGACCGGGTTTGCGAAAGAAGTCGCGACCGCGGCGAACGGCAAGTACTACTACCTGCCCAACGCGTCTGACGCCGCCATCGCGGCGGCGGCGAGCAGCGCGATGGCGGAGGCCAAGGCGATGTGAGGAGAGAGGGGAAGTGGTGGGTGGGGTGTGGTGTCAACACGGGGGCGACTCTTTTCGTTTCGACTGCGCCACCATCCATCCCTCTCCTCTCTCTGTCACCGGCGCCTGAGTAGCCAGGCGGCGAGCGGGGCCTGAAAAGCGACAGCCCCCGCCGCGAGCGCGGCGCCCGTCTCGTGGCGCGCGTGGAAGAAGCGCGCCGTGTTAAACATGTCGGCCACGAGGAGGAGGTAGAGGAGGGCGCACAGGGCGAGGCCGGCTTTCAGCGCGTTGCGCCGCGCGGGGCCGTGCCCGCCGCGGCGCGCGTCGGCGGCCAGCAGCGCGCCTTCCGCCGCCAGCACGGCCGCGACGCACGCGCCCAGGAAGACGTGGTCGGCCATGAGATGATGGTCGGCAGAAGGGGTCTTGACGCGGACGAGGCGGGCGAGGAGGGCGGCCGCGGCCGCGCGCGCGCGCTCGGCGGGGGTGCCGGCCGCGGCCGCGCCGCCGCCGCCGGCCACCGACCGCAGCAACCACCCGGGCGCCGCGCGCGCCGCGCCCAGGGCGGCGCTCAAGTGGCCGGCACGGTGGGGGAGGTAAATGGAGAGGCGCACAGCGGCCGCCGCGATGTACACACCCGCCGCCTCGACAAAGTGCCGCCCGGGCCGGGCCGACCCTCGCGCGCCCGGCAGGCGGGAATGGGCCAGGGCGCGGGCGGCGAGGACGGGGGCGGGGAGGAGCGCGCCCGCGCGGCGGAGGAGGGTGTCAAAGGCGGAGAGCGCGTGGCCCTTGGCGCTGGCCGCGGGCACGGCGCCGGTCGCTGCCGCGACTCCCGCGAGTAGGGCCAGGAGCCAGAGGGCGAGGGCGGCGCCCAGGACGGCGGCCGCGGCGTGGCGCTCGCGGTCGTGGAGCGCGGGGGCCGAAGTCGACGCCAGCCGGCGCAGGGTGGCGAGGGCGGGTGCAGGGGCGACTTTGGGCGCGGCCGGCGCGCGGCCGGAGGGCGGGGCAGGCGACTGGTGCGGGGTCGGGGCGGGACGCGTCGGCGGCGGGAGACCAAGATGGCGCCTCAACCCTTTCTCTCCACACTCCCGCCGCCGTCCGACGATCGGCGCCGACCCCGGGCACCCGTTGGGGCGGCCGCGAGGAGCCGCGGCGCGCGGTCGCCACGGCATGCGCTGCCCGCCAATCCTTCACACCTTGGCCCCCGCCCGAGTGCTCGACCGCGAGCGCGTGCTGCGATTGGACCGGGGCGGCATTCCGGGCGGCGACGTGTGGGCGTTGTGTGGCGCGGCGTCCGCCGACGCCGACACTGCCGCACGTTCTCCCTCGCGGGCGCTCCCGCCCCCAGCGTCGCCCGCCATGGGCATCCTCGAGCGGTGCGAGAGCTTGTCGCAGGGGCCAGGGCGCGCCGCACTGGTGGCCGCCGCGCGCACCTTCGATCCCGCCCCCCTCTCCCCCTCCCCAGCATCAAGGAGATCGAGACAGAGATGGCCCGCACCCAGAAGAACAAGGTGGGAAGGTGTTGAGGTGGGCGAGGAGGGCGGAACGCATCGCGCGGGCGAGCCGTCGCCCGACCCCCTGCTTTCTCTTCCCCGTTCCCCAGGCCACCGAATACCACCTGGGCCAGCTCAAGGCAAAGCTGGCCAAGCTGCGCACCGAGCTGCAGGCGCCCGCGCCCGGCGCGGGGAAGGGCGGGGGGGAAGGGTTTGAAGTGCCGCGCTTTGGCGACGCGCGGCTCGCGCTCATCGGTTTCCCGTCGGTCGGGAAGTCCACCCTGCTCACGACGCTGACGGGGACGCAGTCGGAAGTGGCGGCGTACGAGTTCACGACGCTGGCGCGTGACGCGGGAGGGGCGGGAAGGAGGGAGGGGCGGCGCCGCGTGCCCGCCGACGCCCTCACCCCGCCCGCCCTCCCCAGACCTGCATCCCCGCCACCATCCACTACCGCGACGCCAAAATTCAGCTCCTCGACCTCCCCGGCATCATCGAGGGCGCGGCGCACGGCCGCGGGCGCGGGCGGCAGGTCATCGCGGTGTGCAAATCGGCCGACCTCCTGTTGATGGTCCTCGACGCCTCCCGCCCCGCCGCCCACAAGGCTATCCTGACCGCCGAACTGGAAGCCGTGGGCATGCGGCTCAACCGGAGGAAGCCGGACATCTATTACAAGAAGAAGAAGGCGGGCGGCGTCGCGTTCAACGCCACGGTCCCGCTCACGCGCGGCCTCGACGAGCGGCTCGCGATCCGCATCCTGGCCGAGTACAAGGTGCACAACGCGGAGCTGCTCATCCGGGAGGATTGCACGGCGGACGATTTGATCGATGTCATCGAAGGGAATCGGCGGTAGGTTTTTTTTCTTCTCGTTTTTTTCTTCCTCCTTTTTGTCCGCCTCCTCCCTGTCCGACGCCCACCCCACCACCCCGACTATTTCCCTTTCCAGCTACATCAAATGCATCTACGTGTACAACAAGATCGACGTGTGCTCGATCGAGGAGGTCGACGCGCTCGCACGGCTCCCCCGCTCGATCCCCGTCTCGGCGCGCGAACCCGGCGCGCTCAACATGGACCGGCTGCTCGAAGCGGTGTGGGACGCCATGGCCCTCGTGCGCGTGTACACGAAAAAGGCGGGCGGGCGGCCCGATTTTTCCGAGCCCGTCGTCCTGTCTGCCGACCGCGGCGGCACCAAAGTCCGCGCCCTGTGCGACCACGTCCACCGCGCCATGGCGGGCGACCTCGCCCATGCCCTCGTCTGGGGCGCGTCCGCCAAGCACTACCCGCAACGCGCGGGGCTGGCGCACGGGCTGGCGGACGAGGACGTGGTCCAACTCGTGAAGTCGAAAGTCGCGACCGGCGGCGACGACGGCCGCGGGCGGTTCAAGACGGCGTCGTCCAAGCCGGCGCGCATCGGGGACCGCGAGAAAAAGGCGGCGTTGAGGACGTGAGGGGGAGGGACGGGGAGAGGGGTCTGCGCACTTGCCTGTGTCGGGTCAATCATACAGAGTCTCTCTCTCTCTCTCTCCTCTCGCTCCTAAAATACGTCGGGCGGCCCGCGCGGCGGCGGCAGCCGCCCATCGCCCACGGCGGAGCGCAGGTGGGCGGCGAGGGCGTAGTTGGCCATTTCCGCGGCGGCGAGCCGCGCGCGCGCGTCGCCGAGCTCGGCGCGCGCGGCGCCGAGCGCGGCCTCGTCGCGCGCCGACCGCGCGGCCTGGACAGCCACGGCGCGCTTGAGCAGGGCGGTGTCTTGGGCCGAGGCGGCTGAGGTGGAGGCGCGGCCGCGGGACGCCGCGAGGACGGTCGACGCGTGCGCGCGGAGGACGGCCGCCGCGCGCGCGCGCGCGTCGTCCACGTCGGCCGCGGCCGCCATCTCGCGCACCAGGGCGTCGGCCCAGGGCTCGACGGGGACGGCGTCCGGGGGGGAAGGAGGGGCGGCGGTGGCCGCGGCCGCCGCGGGCTCGCTCGCTGCGCGGCGCGCGCGCTCGTCCACGGGCGCCGCCGGCTCCGGCCGCAGCCGCAGCTCGCTCAAGCGGCGCACGGCGGCGTCCACGTCATTGTCGCACGCGTGCAGTGCGTCGGCGACGGTCTGGGAGTGGAGAGAAGAGGGGGCGGCGGGTCGGGGCGCTGGCGCCGCGCGCCGCGGCGCCGTCCGGTGGCGCCTGGCCTCAGCCGCCCACGACATGAGCGGAAGCGATGAATAGCTTCGCTGCGGATGTGAGCCAGCCGCGCCCGAGGCCGCCCCCGTCCCTCAAATGGCGCCGCGCACGGGTCGCGCGCCGCGCCACGCCGCCCACCCACGCCCATCCTTCCCTCCCTCCTTCACACACCTGCTCCGACATGTCGGGGAACAGCCCCCGCAGCGCGGCCACCGTTCCCGGCCCGAGCGCGTAGGCAGAAGCGCCGCCGCCGCGGCCGCCGGGCGCGCGGCGCCGCTTGCCGGCCGCGCCCGGGTCGGCCGCGTCGGCGAACGGACGCTTGTGGCCGTGGGGGGGGGCGGGGGGGGGGGACGCGGCCGCGGCGGACATGAGAGAGGGGGCGAGCGCGGCGGGTCGCGCGCGAGCGCGCGCGCCCCGCGGGAGGGGGGCGGTGCGCGAGGGTGCGCGGCGGAGGGCGCGCCCCGGGGGTGGGGCGCGGTGGCAACGGGGCGGGAGGGTGCGAGCGTTGTGTGCTGCGTCGTTGCGCCGCACTCCCGCCTCGGGCCGACCGCCCTCCTTCCTCCCACCCCCATGCTGGCTCGCGCTGGCTCCCGCGCCGGCCGCGCGGCGGCGGCCGCCCTGCGGGCGGCTTGTGGCGAGGTGAGGGCAAAGGGGGAGTGCGGCGCGAGGGGCGGCGCGCCCCGATCGCGCGCCTGCGGTGGTGGGCGTGCGGCCGGGCCGCAGCGGTGGGCGCCGTGCGCGCATGCGGCAGCAGGACCGCGCGCGCGCCCGCCGCCGCGCCACGGCGCCCCCTCGCCCGCCGCCCCGAGACCGCCTCCCGCGCTCGATTCCGACGCGTGCCCCTCCTCCCATCATCAGGCCGCGGCCGCCGCCTCCAGCGGCGCGCCCTCGTCGACCGCCGCAGCGCCGCTCGCCGGCACCTCCCTGCGCCGCGGCTTCGCCACCAACTCGCACGACGTCTTCAACACGGTGAGAGTAGAGGGGGTGGTGGATCGAAGCGGGGAGGGCGGGGCCGAAACGACGCCGCGCGCGCGACCTTTTTTTTCTTCTCCCACCGCGTCGCCCTCACCCCACCCCCACCCCACCCCCCCCGCAGCACCAAGAGTCTCCCGAAAACAACAAGCAGACCGCGTTTGATTTCACCCCGGCCAATTACGAGCGGGCCAACGAAATCCTCGCGCGCTACCCCTCGAACTACAAGCAGTCGGCCTGCATCCCCCTGCTCGACCTGGCGCAACAGCAGAACAATGGGTGGCTCTCCCTCGCGGCCATGAACCGGGTGGCGGCGGTCATGGGGGTGCCCCCCATTCGAGTGTATGAAGTCGCCACCTTCTACACGATGTTCAACCGGTGAGAGGGAGGGAGGGGGTGTGGGGGTGGTGTGGGCGGCGTGTTCGGCGGCGCGTGGCGGCCTTTTCGCGCGCGCGAAAACGCGCCTCGACCCACCCTCCCGACCTCTTCCCCTCCTGCCTAGCTCCCCGATCGGCAAGTACCACGTGATGGTGTGCGGTACGACCCCGTGCCGGCTCGCCGGCGCGGAGGCGGTGCACACGGCCCTGGCGCAACGCCTCGGCGTCGACTACGGCGAGACGACCCCCTGCGGCACGTTCACCCTCGGCGAGATGGAGTGCATGGGCTCCTGCGTCAACGCGCCCATGATTGCCGTGGCGGATTACACAAAAGGGGCGGAAGGGTTCTCCTACAATTATTATGAAGATCTAACCCCGTCCGACGCCGTCGCCGTCGTCGACGCGCTCGCGGCCGGCAAAGCGCCTGCCAAAGTGGGGTCCCAGTACCGGTCGGTGGCCGAACCGGCGGGGACTGCGAATTCGGGCGCGTGGGTGGAAACCAAAGGGTCGACGACGCTCACGTTTGCCGACTCGGGCGGCAAGCCCCCCGGCCCCTTTTGCCGCGACCTGGAGGCTGGGGACGCGGTCATGGCGCCGCCGCCGCCGCCGCCGGGCGCGAAAAAGTGAGGGGTGGGGTGGGGTGGGGGGCGTGCGTGGTTGCAGTGTCTTTCTCTCTCTCCCCCCCTCTCCCTCCCTCGCTGGCGCGCGCCTGGGGGCGGGTGCAGGGTCTGGATCGGCGCGCGTCGCGCCCGGCGCGGCGCTCTCTCCCAGCTTTTCCCACGCTCCAAAATACGCCTCAGCCAAAGGTTGGATCGGTTTGCGTCACGGCGCCGCCCGCAGTGGGGCGGCTCAGGATACAGAGAATAATGGTGTGTGCATCAAAGGCGGATAGGAGAGAGGGCGGGGGCAGGGCGGCGCGCGCGCCCACCCCCAACCTCCCGACTCACCTCTCACCGGACCCGGTCCCCTTTGACCTCCCGCGACGCCATAAACGGGGCGCCGTCCGTCAGCGTCACGTACGGAGTGCGCGGCTCGGCGCCGGGGTCGGACCGGAGGCACGCGGTCAGCGCGCGAAACGCGGCGGGCACGCCTCCGCGCCACGCGACGAGCGTCTGTTGATGAAAGAGGTGGCGCGTCGGCTCCCACAATCCTCGTGCACACCACCACCGCCGCCACGCGCGGCGGCGCCCCCTCGACTCGCCTGCACCAAGTCCTCGACGCGGTCGTTGCAGCGGTGCGGCGTCGACACGCGCGGGGCGGGCGGTTGCTCATCCCCGGGGGCCGGCATTGGCGCCGGCGCGCCGCGGGCCTCGGGCGGCGAGCCGGGAAAGACAGCAGAGTGGCTGCGCCGGCGCGCCGCCGCCACATTCCGCGCCGCTCCTCGCCGCCATGCGGCTCGACGCCGCGTTCGTCGCGGCCCGCGGTCCCCCGCCCACCCGCCTGAACGTCACAGGGTCCGGGCTGGACGGCGTGGGCGATTTGAGCGTCGAGGGCCTCGTCCGCGTCGACGCTGCCGACAACCCCGGCCTGGCCTCCATCGACGGACTGGCAGCGCCCCAGTTGAAACACCTGGACGTGCGGCGCGCGACTATACGGACCGCGGCGCCGTCCCTGGCCAACCTGCGCGTCCTGGACCTTTCCTCGTGCTCCCTCACCACCTTCGACGCGTCGTCCCTCCCCCGCCTCGCCGCCCTCATGCTGGCCGACAACCCGCTCAAGGACGTGACGGGGTTGGGCGCATGCCCGGAGCTGGCGACCCTTGTGGTCAAAGGGTGCGCCCTCACCACGGCGGCGCTGCAGTCCCTCCTCGCCCAAACGCCCGCCCTGGTCAAACTGTCGGCCGGCGCCAACGGCCTGACTGGCGCGCTCAACGTGGGCGCGTGCCCGCTGCTCTCGGAAGTGCGTGTCGGCCGCAACGTGCTCACCTCCGTCCCTGCCGGCCTGGGCCCCCGGCTGCGGCTCCTGGACGCGGGGTCCAACCCGGGCCTGGGGCCGTTGAAAGATGTGGTTGCCGCGTTGGCGGGGAAGCCGTGGCTGCGGGCCGTGACGCTGCGCGGCACCGCGGCCGCGGCGGCCCCGGGGTACGAGGCCGCGCTGCGGGGTGCGGTGCCCGCGCTGCGCGTGCTGGATGATGGGCGCGTGGACGGCAAGAAAAGGGGCGACGCGGTGGAGGCGGCGGGCGGCGAGCGCGCGCGGCGGCCGGCCAAGGCCGCCAAGGACGCTGCGCCGTCCAAGCCGGCCAAGCCAGAGCCCGCGACCACCAAGGCGGAACCAGCGCCCGCGACCCGCCCCCCGTCCGCCGTCGGCCGCCTCGCGTCCGCCGGCGGCCTCGGCGCGCCGCCGCCGCGGCGGCGCCCGTCGGACGCCGAGCGCCCGCTGCCGCTGCCGCCGCCGCTGCCGGCGGTCAAGGAGGCCAAGGCGCCCGCGGTCGCGGCGGTCATCGAGGTGGCGGCCAAGAAGAGGAAAACCGCGCGCCGCGGCGTCGCCACCGGCGCGGCCGCCGCCGCGTTGCTCGCCCGCGCCGCGGACGATGACGGTGGCGACCCGTGGGGCGGCGCGGGAGCGGGCAGCGAGTGGTGAGTGTGTAGCGGCGAGAGCGAACGAGCATAGGCGTCGGCCTTCAGTCTCTTCCGGCTCACGCCTACCCACTCCCCTCTCTATGCGGCGAGCGGCGCACCTGCTGGCGCCCCGCCTGGCCGCGCTCGCGGCGCGCGCCGGCGGCGCGCCGCCGCCGATCGCGGCGCCCGCCGCCGTCTGGTCCGCGCCGCGCCCCTTGCTCGGCGCCCGCTCCTTTGCCGCGGCCGGCACGTCGTCCAGCGACAGCGACAGCGACAGCGAGCGCGCCACCGCGCCTCCGCCGCCGCCCCCGGAGGGCGCGTCGCGCGCCGAGCTCCTCCTACACGAGGTGGAGACCGGCCCCCGCGCCCGCGGCCGGTAAGGAGTGGTTGCGTGGGCATGGGGATGGTGGGGAGTTTGGGCGGTCGTGTCGCGCGCTGCCGGCGTCGACCCCCTCCCCTGCCCCCCCTCCTCCAGCCACCTCCTGACCCGCATCCTGCACGGCAAAGAGGCGGACGCGTTTGGCCCCCTGCCCGTCGTGGATTCCGCCACCGCCGACGCGGACGAGCGCGCGGCGGCGGCCTATGCGGCCTCGTTTCGCACCGCGGTCGTCGACGTCACCCGCTCCTCCAAAGGTGGGTGGGAGTGTGGGGGCGGGGTTGGGGGTGGCGTTGGGGTTGCAAAAAATGGGGTCGGGCCGCACCCGTCAACGCCCCCCTTTCCCCCCTCTTCTCTCCAGGCTCCCCCACCGGCGGCGTCTCCCGCTTCTCCGCCATGGTCGTCGCCGGCAACGGGCGCGGCGTGCTCGGCCTGGGCGTGGGGCGGGCGGCCGAGGCGAGCGACGCGGTGCGCAAGGCGACCGCCGCCGCCCCCCGCTCCCTCTTTTTCGTCCCGCGCCACGCGCGGGCAGGCCCTCTGGCCCCCCACACCGCCTGGCACGGCGGCGTCAAGTGCTCCGTGTTTCCGCTGCGCACCGGCGGCGGCGTGCGCGCGTGCCCGCTCGCGGCGGGCGTGTGCCGGCTCGCGGGCGTGACCGACGTGGGGGTCAAGTTTCACGGGTCGCGCTGCGTGCGGCACATGGTCAAAGCGTTGATTCGGGCGTTGGAGGGAGGGCCGACGCTGGCCGACGCGGCGGCGGCCGCGGCCGCCGCCGCGGGGCTCGACGGCGCGCCGCGCGTGCGGGAGCTCGCTGTGGGCGCGCCGAGGAAAGGGAGGCGGCTGGCGGGCGCTCCGGGGGAGTGGTGGGTTCAGGGGTGAGCCTGTGTGAGCCACGAGGGCAGACTGACGGGGCGCGGCGGTCCGAGCGCGCGCGCGCCACACCTCGTCCCGCCCCTCTCCTTGGCGTCCCCCATGATCCGCCCTCAAGCTCTCGCCCCACCCTCCGCCCGGCTCCCGCCGGCCGGCTCCCGCCGCGCGCGGCGCGCGCGCGCGCCCGCGCCGCGCGCGTCGGGCGCGCCGCCGCCCGGCCCCAGCGGCGACGACCGCGAGCGCGAGCGCGAGCGCGCCGCGCGCGACGACTGGGTGCGGCGCCAAGTGCGCGTGGGCGTGTGGGAGGGCGGGTGGGTGGGCGCGCGCGAGCGCCGCGCTGCCGACGCGGCGCCTCGACCCCCCCCTTCAGAACGCGCCGCCGTCTGCGCTCGCTCCGGCCTTCACGCGCGCGCGCGAGCGCGCCGTGGGCCGCGTCGCCTGCATCGCCTTTGTCACCGCCTGCATCGGGGAGGCGTTGTCCGGCGTCGGCCCTCTCTCCTTTGCGGAAGCGGCGGGCCTTCCGCGTTTCGCGCTCGACGCGCTCCTCTGCGCCGTCGCGGCCGCCAACTTCGTGTTTGCGCTTTCTCCGTTGTCGCCAACGTTCGCTGACGCCAACCTGCGCGACCTGGCGGCGGGCCGCGCGACGCCGACGGCGGCCGCGGCGCGCGTCGAAGTGTTGCTCGGCCGCGCGGCGTGCGTCGGCATAACGTGCGCCCTGATCGGCGAACGCCTCACCGGCGGCGCCGGCCCCCTGGCGCAGGTCGGGCTCATCGAGCCGGCCGCTTCCGCCCCGCCCGACGGCCGCCTCGTGCTGCTGTGGGCGGGCGCGGTCGCGGCGACCGTCGCGCTGCTGCGCCAGGCGGCCAAGCACCCGTGGGGCGGTGGCGGGCGTTGAAGGGAGAGTGTGGGGGCGGCCCGTCGAGCGCACCGCGCCGGGGAGTGGGGGGCGAGGGGGGCGAGGGGAGGGGTTTGGGGGTCGCCCGCCGCGCGCGCGCCTCCGTCCCTCCTCCCCTCCCGCTCCCGCGTGCGTGCCCGCCCTGCGTTGCAACCCACCCCCCAGTCTGCGTGCTCCCGTTCAAGAGCGCGCGCGGCGCGCGCGCGCCGCCCTTTCAACGTTCCCCCACCCTCTGTCTCAATTCACCCCAAACCAAACCCTAAGCCGCCCCCCCCCAAACCCGCCCCCCCCCCCCCCCAATTCACCCGTCGACAAACACTTCGTCGCACCAGTCGCCGTGCAGCCCGTGCGGCACGTGGTGGGAGAGGCGGACGACGGCGACGGGGCCAGCGGCCACGTCGCGGGCGTCCAAGATGTAGAGCGCCGACGTGGCCGTCGCCGCGTCAAACACCATCGCCAGCAGGTGCCCGTCCAGCTCGTCCGCCGCCCCCGCCGGCCCCGGCACAAACACGATCTCCTCGGTGAAACAGCGCGGGCCCGGCTCGAAAAACGCCGCGACCCCGGTCTCCGTGTCGAGGCTGGCAAACGCCTGCGGCGGCGCCGCCTTGCCCGGCGCGCCGCCCGCGGCCGCCGTGAAATGGACGTGGCGCGGGCGGCGGGTGGCGAGGCGCGGGTTGGTTTTGGCGTGCTCCATCGCGCGCGCGTCGAAGAGCGCGCGGCGCGCGACCGTGCCCGCCTCCACGTGCACCCGGTGCTCCCACAGGGACGTGTAGGGGATGCCGTCGAAATCGCCGTCGAGCACCACCTTCCAGGAGCCGAGCATGCCGCCCGGCGGGGGGGGGGCCAAAGCTTCCGGCCCCCACCCCGTCGACCACACCACCACCTCCCCCGTCGCCGCGTCCTCCCACGCGTGCGCGTGGTGGACAAGGAACACGGGGTCGGCGGCCAGCGCGACGGCGCGGGCGCGCGGGGGGTGCGACGCGCCGCGCGGCACGACGTGCACCGCCGACGGCGCCGCGCCGTCGATGGACACGCACTGCGCCGGCCCCGCCATGCCCAGCACGTACCGCGCCAACGAGAGCGAGGCAGCCGGCTGGAAGAAGAGGTAGTGGCGGGGGGCGACCGCGAAATCGTGCGGGTTGAACGGCGACGCGGGGAGCGTGGCGCGCGCCATGCTGCGCACCTTCCAGTCGGCGCCAAACTCTCGGATTTCCTGGGTGGGGGTGGGGTGGCGGGGTGGTGGTGGCGGGCGAGCGCGGCGGCGCTCGCGCCGCGCCCGCGGCCCCCGCCCTCCTCCCCCCCGTCTCTCACCACCGCCAGCTCCGGCCCGCCCGCCCGCAGCCGCGACCGCCACGCCCACGCCGCCAACCGCGGCGTCCCGTCCCCCTCCCCGGGCGGCGCGGGCACGACGTGCGGGTGCGCGGTGAGCGCGGCGCCGAGGCCGATCGCGGCGTCGAGCGCCTCGTTGCCCGTCGTCGACGGCGCGATGCCGGCCGTCACCAGGCCGCCCAGGGAGGGGGGGGCGGGGTGGGTGGCGAGCGTGGCGGGGTCGAGCTCGTGCGGGGGGCTGCGGGGGCGGGGCGCGGGTCGGAGGGTCGGCGCGCGCGCGAGGCCGCTCCCCCCCCCCCCCCCCCCCTCGACCCCCTCTGCGCACTCACCCCGCCTCCCACAGCGCCAGCAGCCGCCCCCCCCAGGCCACGGCATGCGTGTTGGCGGGGTTCTTGAGGCGCAGGTCGAACGCGTTGGCCGCGGGGCCGCCCGCGCGCGCGGTGCCGAACGTGGAGCGAAAGAGGACCTTGCCGGCGTACTCCTCGTCGGCTAAGTCGCTGCGGGGTAGGGGTAGGGGGTCGGAAGGTGGGGGCGTGGGCGGTGGCGGCTTCTCTCTCTCTCGCGCGCGCCCCGTCGCGCTCGCCCCCCGTCCCCCTCGTTCCTCACCGCGTGCGCACGTAGCGCGACCGGAAGTGGACGCGGCCGCCGGGCAGAAAGGAAAAGGCGGTCACATAGCCGTCGCCGTCGAGCTGGGGGCGGGGGAGGGGGGGAGGGGGAGGCGGGGGGTCGGCGCGCGCGGCGCGGCGGTCGCGCCACGACCCCCGCCGCCCCCCCCCCCCCCCCCCCCCCCCCCCGGACGCACCCCCAGGGGGTTATGGGGGGGGGGGGGCCCGGGGGCCGCCCCG
>Ga0315284_10000462_pt1 | contig 55506 bp, 40 predicted proteins | sample YL17G09_16_MG_FD_203696 | JGI IMG/M metagenome (GOLD analysis project Ga0315284, IMG submission 203696) | Sediment microbial communities from Yellowstone Lake, YNP, Wyoming, USA - YL17G09_16 | ecosystem: Environmental > Aquatic > Freshwater > Lake > Sediment | place: USA: Wyoming | collected...
TGGATCCGACCCAAGCCGGTTGTTATAGATAATCCTGAAATCCCCTGTCTCGTGAACACAGATATCTGAAGCATCTTGACTCACACCGAATCCGGGCTCAGAAATCCAGACGATCTGTTGCAGTGAATTGAGCGTGGAAATTTCATATTCGCGCAAGCCAATGCCCTGATAATCGAAACTATACAGAATATGAGTAGCGCTTAACTGACAGAGATTATAATCACCTTCCTCGACCACGCCCCAAGGAACAACAAAATTGCCCAAGATGGATGAATAGAGCTGATTGTTATGATAAGAGTAATTTTCACCATAGGAATATCCCCATAAATTAAAAAGCCTAATGGATACCCGATTAGAGTCGGCTAGGCAAATAATGTCCGGCAGTGAGCAGAGGATCTCAATATGATATTGGCTCTCCTCATCATCGGATTGCCAGGATTCAGCTTGAATTGGGGAACCAATTGCCAAACCCTGAGGATCCAAGTATGTCATGTATGCATATCTGGCCCAACCTCCCATTGTTCCAACTGTTTCAAGAGAAAATTGGTACAGAAGACCATCTCCAGACGTGCCAAATCGAACTGACGAGCGCCCGATATCATCTTCAACCCACCCCGCCGCCATCTCAAACACTTCCCCCATGAAATTCCCCAGGCTGTCCAGCCACCGGCCTCGGCTGAACTGCCCGTTCGTCACCCAGGACACCAGCACCCGGCCGTCGGGGTGGTTTTGAGCCTCCAGACCGAGGATGCTGCCGGTGCTGTCCGGCTGGATGGGGAAGTTCGGGCCGATCAACTGGCCGGAGAGATTCACCTTCTGCGCCCAGATCTTGCTGGAATCGCGGCCGTCATACCAGACCAACAGAAAGCCGTCATATAAGGCGGCGATGCTTAAACTATCGCGCAGGACGTTGGAGAAATCATCTTCCACGCGCACCGGCGGGCAGGTGGGATTGCCGTTGCCGTCCAGCGAACGGAACATGATGCGGTTGGGCGATCGAGCCTCGATCCAAGCCGCGCCCACGCCCGTGGAGCGAATCACCAGCTTGGGCCGCAGGCAGTCGTAGGTCCCTTCGCGCACGTTCAGGTAGGTCGTCTGGCCGATGGGCTGCAGGTCGTAGTTGTGCCGCGCCAGAGCCACATCCCAATTCGTGCCGTCGTGCTGGGAAAGAAAGGTCGTGTAGATCCTCTGCGTCTGCCAGTTGGCGACGGAGTAGGGGCTGTCCTGCGGCGGGTGCCCGGGGAACTCGGTGTTGACCTGGAAATCGTCGAGGATGGTGTCGGCGGGAAGCCCGAGGGGCACAAATAAGGCTAGCAGAAGCGCGCCAGAGCGCAGGAGGTTCGTCCGGAATTCCATCATTACCTCCAGATAAGGGTGTTGTTTCAAGATAATAATTTATGCTGGCAAAGTCAAGTGCAAATTATTGCATAAGTCTGTCTGAACCGCTGATTCCCACTGATTTCGTTGATTTCGCTGATTAAAAAACCTGAAATGGCGGAAAATGGCCACCATTCCTACTTCTTTCTTCTTTTTTCCCACCATGCCTCCAGCCGCTCTTTGATGGCCTTCTCCTGCCCGCGGTCGGTCGGGTGGTAGTAGATGCGATCCTTCAGCTTGTCCGGCAGGCACTCCATGCCGGCAAATCCGCCTTCATGGTCATGAGCGTATTGATAACCTTCGCCGTACTGCTCTTCTTTCATCAGCTTGGTCACCGGATTGCGCAGGTGCAGCGGCACGGGTTGCGGCCCCAGGCGATTCAGGTCTTCTTTGGCATTCATCAGAGCCATATAGGAGGCGTTGGATTTCGGACAGGAGGCCAAGTAGGTCGTCGCCTGAGCCAGAATGATGGCTGCTTCCGGCATCCCCACCCGATGGACGGCATCAAATGCCGCCGTCGCCAGCACCAATCCATTGGGCGCGGCGTTGCCGATGTCCTCCGACGCCAGAATCACCAAGCGCCGAGCCACAAACAGCGGATCTTCGCCAGCCTCCAGCATTCGCACCATGTAATAGATCGCCGCATCGGGATCCGACGCGCGCACGCTTTTGATGAAGGCCGAAATGTTGTCGTAATGCGCATCCCCCTGTTTGTCGTAGAGATAGCTTCGCCCCTGCAGGGCGCGGTCAATGTCTTCGCTCTGGATGCGGCGCACACCCTCTTTATCCGGCTTGACCTGGTGCGCGGTCATATCCAGCGCGTTCAGAAGCCGCCGCGCGTCCCCGGCCGCATGAGCGAACAGCCGCTGGCGCACTCCTTCGTCCAGCTCGATTCTCAGCGCGGCGATTTCGGCGTCATCCCTGAGAGCTCGCTCTAGGATCTGCCCCAGCGCTGCCTCATTCAGCGGATCGAAGCGCAGCACCAGGCAACGCGACAGCAGCGGCCCGATGACTTCAAAGGAGGGATTCTCCGTGGTCGCGCCAATGAAGACGACCGTGCCGTCCTCCACGGCGTGCAATAGCGCATCTTGCTGAGCCTTGTTGTAGCGGTGGATTTCATCAATGAAGAGCAGCGTATTACGGCCCTGTTTTCGCTGCCGCGCGGCGGCGGCCAAGATCGCCTTCAGCTCCTTCACACCGGACATCACCGCCGAGAGCGCTTGATAATCCGCCTGCAGCGCTTCGGCCAAGAGCCGCGCGCAGGTGGTCTTGCCGGTGCCCGGCGGACCCCAAAATATCGCCGAGGGAAGGCTCTTTTGCGCCAGAGCCCTCGTCAAAGTTCCCTGGAGCCCCAGCAGCTGATCCTGTCCCACGATCTGTTCGAGCGTTCTGGGACGCAGGCGTTCAGCCAGAGGAGAAGCGGTTGGCCGAGCGCCTTCTTCGGCTGAAAAAAGCTCATTTTCGGATGTCATATCTGCAATTTAGCCAGACAATCGCCAAAAATCAAGGATTTTTCGCCTCGAAGCGGGAGATCCGCTGGCATACTTCGCGTAAAAGAAGTTGACTTTGAGCCAAAATCTTCGTAACATTGGCCGTCAAATTCCCACTGATATCAGGATGCGCCCATGAACACCGAGCCCCGAACCTTCGTAGACCATGTCACCCTGCTATTCCGCTGGCGCTGGATGATCCTTGGCGTGGTCTTCTGCTCCGCCGTGCTGACCTTTGTCATCAGCAGCCTGGTGCCCAAGACCTATCGCGCCAGCGCCGTCGTGCTGCCTCCCTTCGAGGGGGGGACCGCCTTGCCGTTCATGGTGGGGGTTAATGTGGACGTTTTCGGAGCCAATGAAGTCCCGGTATCCAGCATGGCCACGCTCTTGAAAAGCCGCGCTTTGAAAGACCGCATCAACGAGCGCATCAACTTGATGGAGCATTACGAGCAGCCGGACATCGAGAAAGCCTACGAAGCCTTCGAATCTCACCTGGAAGTGGAATTCGAGAGTGAAGAGGGGTTTGCCACGGTCAACATCATTGCCTTCAAGGTTTACATCCTCGACCACGATCCCCAGTTCTGCGCCGAATTGCTGAACGTCGTAGTCGAAGAATGGGACCGACTCTGCGTTGAGTTGAACCGGCGCGGCGCGACACTCCGGCGTGAATTCGTAGAGGGGAGCATCCACAAGACCGCCCACGATTTGGCCGTGTATGAAGATTCCCTGCGCGTCTTTCAAGAAGAGCATGGCATTGCCGCCATTGATGCACAGCTTCAGGGAACTATTGCCTCGGCGGTTGCCCTTGAGCAGAAGATTGCCGAAACTCGGATTAGCGTCGAGGTGTTAGGCAAGCTCTATGAACGAAACCACCCCATGCTGCAGCGGGCCAATTCGGAATTGCAGGGATTGCTTCAGGAGAGATCAAAACTGCAAACCGCCTCGACCACCGACGGTCTTTTATTATCCATGGGGGCAGCGCCGGAGCTCGCGCTGGTCTATTATCGCTTGTTTCGCGAAGTAAAGATTTACGAGGCGGTCTATCAAGTGCTGATGCAGCAATATGAACAAGCCAAAATCCAGGAATTGAAAGACACGCCTGCCTTGCGCATCGTGGATCGGGCGCAAGTGCCCCTCTATAAATTTGCGCCCCGGCGCCTGTTGCTGACTTTAATCGCGGCCTTGAGCGCATTTTTCCTGGCGATCCTCGCGGTCTATTTCTTCAACTATCTGGAACGCACGCGCGGCACGGAGGAGTCCCGCTGGATGGCAGATATCCTGGGTTTTCTGAAGGCTGATTTGGAGCGCGCCAAACGGTTGATTGGCAAAGGGCGCAAATGAACCCTGCGAATGTGGGCCATCCCATCAGCGATCAAGATCAATTCGTCCGCTTCCTTAGGATGGCAGCGGCAATCCTGATCGTGGGGCTGTCTTTGGCCATTGCCGCCAGCAGTCTGAAAAGCCCGCTGCTTCCTATCGCATTCTGGGCCGGACTATTGTTTCTGGTCCTGCTCTACCGTCTGCGACCCACCGCTCTGGAAATACTCTTCTTTCTGCTGGCTCCCAACTTGGTGCTCATCCCCGCGGCGACCAAAATAGCGGAGTCCCGCACCGGTCTTATCTGGATCATTCTCCTATTGATAATTTGGTACTTTAAAGGCATGAGAGGCCGATGGACCCAAAAGAGTGTGCGCACGCCCTATGTTTACCTCCTAGTAGCGCTTTGCATTATTCTTATGGTCTCCCTTTTCGTCACTCCCAAATTCAGTCTATCCTATACCACCCCGCCGCAGGCCCTGGCCTTAGTATTTGTCTACTGGATGCTGGCGCAAAGCCTAAGTGGCGAAAATTTTAAGCGCCTGCTGACGGCGCTGTTTCTAGGGACAGTCGCCGGGGCTGTTGGATTCTTGATTGCCGTAGGGGGTGGAGCCACGCGGGCAACTCTAATGAATGCAGCCTATGGCTTCACGCGCTCCTTTGTATTGGATTACAATCCCAATTTTTGGGGCAAATATGTCTACATTGGGCTGCCCCTGGCGGCTGTCCTGTTGCTTTACCTCTACAAGGATAAGCGGCATTGGCTCTGGATTATCCCCGGAGCCCTAATGCTGTTTATGGTCGCCTTTATTTCAATGTCGCGCAGCGCTTTGCTGGCCGCCGGGACAAGCTTGGCTTTTCTGGCTTTCACACACCGTAGGGCTCGCAAGTTCTTCTGGGTGGCTATCGTCGGCGGGATGATGGTCCTGCTGTTTCTTACCCCCGAAACTCTCGCGATGCTGTCGGGCGCGCTGCGCTTACGCAGCGGCCTCTCCGGTCGGGAAGACATCTGGCCGTTGGCCTTGCAAGTCATTTCTGAACATCCCTTTGTCGGCCTCGGTCCATCGTGGTTTGAGGAACGCTTCTTTTTCTTATCCCCCTTCATGACCAACGGACTCTATTCCGCTATCTCCAAACCCAGCGCTCACAACGCCTTCCTGACGATTGGCACCGATGTGGGGATTTTCGCATCCATTTTTGCTCTGGGGATATTCTTTCTGTTCGCCTCGCGCACCCGCGCCCTTTGGGACCGCTTGAAAAACACCCCCAATTTTGGCATTCTGGTAGGCCTTAGCGCCCTGGTTCTGGCAGGGTTCGTGCGCGCCCTCTTTGAGACCGATACCATTCTTCCTTACCGCTACTTCACGATTAATTCCTTGCTCATCGCGCTTCTCGCTCTTCAAGACCAACTTTACTCCCGCGAATTCTCTACTTCATGAAATCGCCGGTTCGCCAATCAGTTCTTCACGGGACCGCTCTGATCTTTTCGGGTCGCATGTTGAATCGTTTTTTTGGGCTGGGGCGGGAGATACTCAGCGCAGCTCTTTTCGGCTCCAGCCGCGCGATGGATTGTTTCAACTTGGCCTTCACCATCGTCACCAGCTTGCGCGGAGCTTTTGCCGAGCAGTTTTTGACACCCATCATTCCCACCTATTTTCGACGCCGCAGTGAACAGGGAGAGTCGGCTGCTTTGCGGTCACTGAACCTGATCACGACCCAACTTAATCTGTTTGCGTTACTGTTATCGGCAGCCCTCCTGCTGGCGGCCCGGCAGATCATCTCTTGGATAGCGCCCGGATTCGATGCCGAACAGGCTCATCTCGCGACGATTCTCATCCGCTGGTTCGCCATCGGCGGTATCGCGTTTACTTTGTATCCCCCCTACTCCGGCCTGCACATGTGTTTCTTCCGGTATACCACCATTTCCTTCTCGCCTATCCTCATGAATATCGGTGCCCTTACGGCCATGTATTTCTTTGCCGCCCGGTATGGAGTGATTTCGCTGGCCGCGGGATTTTCATTGGGATTTTTGGCCTTTTTTCTGGTTCTGGCCTTTTTCCTGCCTCATCGGCGAGAGCTATTGCGCCCCAAATTGGGAAACAGCGATCCGGGGGTTTCGGCCTATTGGAAAATGCTCCTCCCGCTCTTCCTAGCCATGGCCTTTGAGCAAGTTCAGCTCTATGTGGATCGCGCTCTGGCGACAGGTCTACCGGTGGGAACCTTGTCCGCGCAGGGTTATGCCCTGCGCATCATTCGCATGTCGTCGGAGCTCTGGCTGGCCTCATTTGGAACGGTGATCTTTCCGGTATTCGCCTCGTTGGCCGCCAGTGATAAGCCGGAAGAGTTTTCGCGGAATTTCTCCCTGGCGTTGCAGGCCGCCATGCTGTTTCTGGCCTTCAGCGGGGCGACCATTATAGCGCAGGCAGAACCGTTCGTGCGGGTTCTCTTGGAACGAGGGGCTTTTCACGCTGGAGATACGGCCTTGACCGCACAGCTATTGAATTATTACACGGTGGCTTATATGGCCCAGGCCATTTGGATTATTATCTTGCGCGGCTTTCATGCCTTCGGCAATACCAAAACGCCGGTATATCTTACCACTTTCTCCATGCTTGTCACCATCGCTTTGGATTTCATTCTGATCAAGCCGCTGGGCATCAACGGACTGGCTCTGGCCCTGGCCGTGGGCTATTCTCTCAATATGATCTTGTCCTATATTTTCTTCTCCAGACACGTCCTCGCTGGTCACACCCGGGAAAATCTCAAGACGGCCGGTATCGGCTTGATCTTAGCAGCCATTTTGGGCTATTTGGTGCATCGCTGTTGGACGATTTGGGAGATGCGCCAGATGATGCAGGGGCTCATTCCCGGCTTATTGGGTCTGGCTGCACTCACCACGGTCGCCGGCCTGCTTTTCTTCGGCATTTTGCGCTGGATGAAAGTTCCGGCGCTGCAATATGTCTTGGAAAAATTGAAGCTCTGGCGCGAGAGAAATAAGGCTAACGCCAAACCACCTCTATCACAGTGAACATGCCGCGCATGGTAGGTGTGTCAGTATGGGCGAAACCGTACAAATCACCATTTGCATAGCAACCTTCCGCCGACCTGAGGGGCTGGCGCGGCTGCTTCGATCCCTTCAACGCCTCACGTTCCAAGCCGATACGCCGGAAATCAGAATCGCCATCGCCGACAATGATGCCGCCGGCAGCGCCCGTGCCGTCGTTGAGCGACTGCAACGCCAATTCCCCTATCCCATGCTTTATGGAATTGAGCGGGAGCGCGGCATCGCTCAGGCGCGCAACCGAGCGCTGCAGCTTGCCGGATATGAGGTGGATTGGATCGCTTTCATAGATGATGATGAAGAGGTTGATCCACTCTGGCTCGATAATTTGATGCGGGTTCAAGAGCAATTCGATGCCGATGTGGTGGTCGCTCCTGTGATTGCCAAATTCGACATCTCACCGCCGCGCTGGATTGCTAAAGGGCATTCGCTTTATAGAAGGCGATACACTTCCGGAACGCTGCTGGCCGTGGCGAATACTGGAAATGTGCTTCTACGAGGTTCCATCTTGAGGCAGTTCCCCACACCGTTCGAACCACAATTCGGCTTCATCGGGGGTGAAGACCGCCATTTCTTCCAACGCGTGCATAGGGCCGGGTATAAGATCGTTTGGGCGGATGACGCCATCGTGCATGAATGGATCCCCGCCAGCCGAGCGAAGGCCCGCTGGCTGATAAAGCGGCGTTTTCGCGTGGGCAGCTCGGTCAGCTTGATCGAGCGCGATCTCACGCCTTCCATCTCTATACTCGTCAAGCGGATCATCAAGGCTCTGGGCAGCCTGGGCATAGGCAGCCTATTGCTCATCGCCGGTATTCTCAGCGGGAGGGTGGTGCTGCTTAGGGGTGCCACATGGATGGCTTATGGCATTGGGATGTTGGCCGGATTATTGGGATTCAGTTATCGAGAATACCTGTCAGCGGGCGAAATACCGAAATCAGAGACTCAGGAACATGACTCCGCCTAGACTGCCGCCGCGCCTGGGAGTCGCCATTGCTGTCGTCGCTCTCTCGTTTCCGGCCATCTTCATCCGCCTGGCTCAGGCCGATGGCCTCTCCATTGCTTTTCTGCGCCTGGCCTTCGCTTCAATCATCCTCTGGCCTCTCGCATATCGAAAAGTTCCGGCGGCCTGGCGCGAGATCGAACCCGCCGAGCGTCTCCGGGTTGTGGCCGCCGGCGTCTTTCTGGGTCTGCACCTCTTTCTCTGGATTACGGCTGTGCTGAAAACGACTATCGCCTCAGCCGCCTTCCTGGTTATCACGCAGCCGATCATGGTGGCCATTTTGGCCCATTTCCTCCTGAGCGAACGTCTGAATCGCTGGGTCGTGGCCGCACTGATATTGACGCTGGGCGGCACAGTTCTAATCAATATCGGAGATTTGAAGCTCAAACCCGAATACCTCTGGGGAGATCTTCTTGCCATTCTTGGCGCGGTCATGGCGGCCTTCTATCTTCTGCTGGGGCGCAGCGTTCGACGCAAGATTCGCCTCCTGCCTTACGTCACCATCGTCTATAGCTCGGCCGCGCTGATCCTGCTTCCGATCTGCATTCTGACCCGCGCGCCCTTGTTTTCGCTTTCCGCGCGATCCTATTTCTGGTGCTTCATGCTGACGCTGATCCCCACATTGATCGGACACACTCTCTATAACTGGGCGCTTCGCTACCTCAAGGCTTATACGGTCAATGCCAGCATCGTGGTGGAGCCTATCCTTGCCACCACCATGGCTTGGTTCATTTTTAAGGAGCAGCCCAGTGCGTATCTTTATCCCGGCGCCGTGCTCTTAATGGGCGCGCTGATTCTGGCTTTTCGCGGCGAGGAGGCCTAAATGGGATTGGATCCAAATCGCATCAAGCACTATCGAGAGATGCACGAGGGGAAAGGGAGGCGTGAGAAGGGTCTGTTTCTGGTCGAGGGTCCGATTCTGATTCAGGAGGCTTTGAAGGAAGGCTGGCCGCTGGAAGAAGTTTTGCTGACTTCCTTTGCGGCCAAGAGCGCCCCCGGCAAAAGGCTGCTGAAGTTGGTCGGGTTGGCGGGTATTTCTCAGGGAATCTGCTCATCCGCCGACATGGCTCGCATCGCCGATGCGGTGGCGCCACAGGGAGCCATCGCCCTGGCAAAGCTTCCCCCGCCGGTTGATTTGGGCAATGCCCTCACCACTGAACTATTGCTGATTTGCGAGAGCGTCTCGGATCCCGGAAATCTTGGAACTCTTCTGCGCACCGCGGACTGGTTTGGGGTGGTGACCGTTCTCCTGGGATCTGGTTCCGCTGATCCTTTTAGTCCCAAGGCCGTCCGGGCTTCGGCCGGTTCGATATTCCGCGTGAAGGCGGTGCCGGTGGCCGATGCATCTCACGTGGTGAAGCGCGAGGTCAGTCGTGGCCGCCGCATTTATGCCGCCACGATGGAGGGCAGGTTGAGGCCTCAGGAACTGCCCCAAGAAGGGCTTCGGGGATTGGTGATCGGTCACGAAAAGCGGGGGGTAACTTCGGAAATTGCGAGCCTTTGCACCGATACCGCCCGCATTCCCGCTCACGGCCGCGCGGAATCATTAAATCTTGCAGTAGCCGCAGGCATCTTGCTTCACTGCCTCACAAACCGCGGCTGATCACACCAAAACGCCCGCCGATTCCGTGAGCCCGGATGGTCAGGAGATGCATCTGCATGATCGGCGGTTCCCCGGTGGAGGTCTGCGAATTATCTTGAAGATAGAAAGATAGCCGGATAACTAATCCCCCGCCAATTCCGCCAGGCGATAGACCAGTTTCATTCCTGCCATCAGCTCCTCGAGCGAGATCCTTTCGTCCTTCCCATGAAACCGCCCCCCCTCCGTCTCTTCTAACGGAAATGGCAGAAGCCCGTAAGTGGGAATGCCCGCGCGCCGCAGTCTCGTGCCGTCGGACATCCCCGGCGATAGATAGGGGACAATCGGCGTGTCGGGGAAAAATTCCCGGCAGACCTGCTCGATTAGAATATATCCAAGACCATCCGGGGATGACGGATCCGGCGGCGTCGCGCGGGGAGTGTATTTGAATTCAAATGCGCCTGGCCCGATCGCATCACGCAGCTGGGCCACGAATTCCTCTACATCTTGACCCGGCAGGAGGCGGCAATTCAGATTCACTTCGGCGGTTGCCGGGATGACATTGGATTTGACTCCGCCGCTGATAATCGTAGGCGAAATGGTGTTGGTCAGCAGGGCTTTATAAAGGGATTCGTTCGTAACAATGCGCCCTTCTTGCATCCGAAAGCTCTGGTCATAGGGGGCAATCCCCTCGAAAAACGCGCGCGTCACGGGCGTCATCCTCTGCTGCTGGGAGAGCTCCTCCAGGCGACTTAAGGCCTGCGCCAGCGCATAGATCGGATTGTCAAGCTTCGGCACCGCCGCGTGGCCGCTGGTGCCAGAGGCAATCAGGCGGACATTAAAGGCTGCCTTTTCCGAATTCTGAATGCCAATGTAGAGCGGCTTGCCGGCGCGCAGGATGATGCGCCCCCCTTCGTTCAAAGCAAAAGCCGCTTCCAGCTCCAAGCGGTGATTTTCCAACATCCAGCCCACGCCGTCTTCGCCGCCCGCCTCTTCATCCGCGGTCGCCAGGAAGACGATGTCGCGCTGCAGCGTCACCCCTTGACGCTTCAGCAGCGCCAAAGTCATCGCCTCCACGGCCAACATCCCCTTGTCATCCAGCGAGCCGCGGCCGTAGAGACAGCCGTCCCGGATTTCACCAGACAGCGGCCCCACCGTCCATTCCTCCGCCTCGAACGGCACGACGTCCGTATGAGCCACCAGCAGGATCGGTTCTTGCGTTCCGCTCCCCTTCAATCGAGCCAGCAGATTCGCCCGGCCATTTCCGACCTTGTAGATCCGGCTCTCTATACCCTCGCGATTGAAGAACGCCTCGAGTTCCCGGCAGACCCCCAGCTCATTGCCCGGTGGGTTGACGCTGTCAATTCGGATGAGCTTTTGCAGCAGTCCGGCCAGTTCCTCCTGCACGGTCCCCCAATCGGGCTCCTGCGCCGATGCGGGGATAACGCAACCGGACAACAGGATTGCAATGAAAACAAAATCGGCCCAGCGGGCCGCTCGCTTGAAGTCCATTAAAGCTCAGTCCTCGCCATTTTCGATCATCCGCATAATTTCCGTCAACAGCTTCGCAAACGTCTTTTTCACCCGATTCGCGACTACGATCACTTCGGCGTGATCCAGCGGCTTGTCGTTTAAGCCTGCGGCTCGGTTGGTGATGCAGCTTATCCCCAGCACTTCCATTCCCAGCCTGGCCCCCTCTGCCGCCTCGGCGGCGGTGGACATGCAAGCGGCGTCCACCCCGAGGCGCATCCACATGCGCACTTCGGCGGGCGTTTCATAGCTGGGGCCGGTCAGCGCGCCCAAGACGCCTCGATGCAATTTTATCTTCTTTCGAAGCGCCGCGCTTTCAGCAGCTTCCATCAGGCGCAATGAATAGGGTGATCCCTCATCATAGATACGTTCGCGAGTAATAGGTAGGGGCGAAGCATGCTTCGCCCCTACAATGCTGCGCGGGCGAAATTGCAAATCCACCTGATCCTCGATCAGCATAAGCGAACCGGGCTCCAGGTTCCTGTGGATGCCTCCGCTGGCGTTAGTCAAAATGAGAATCTTTGCCCCCAGCGCCGCTGCCACTTGGACAGGGAAAACCACCGTTTCGACCGGATAGCCTTCATAGAGGTGAATGCGTCCTTGAAAGCAGACCAGCCTTTTCCCCGCCAATTCCCCGCTGATAATCGCCCCGGCATGCCCCGGGACGGTGGAATGCGGGTAGCCGGGAATGTCCTCTGTTAAGATGCGTTGACTATTGCGCAACCTGCGAGCAAAATCCCCCAGCCCGGAACCGAGAATCAGCGCGATCTGCGGCGGCTCTGGAAAGAGCGGCTCGAGGATCTTCAGAACGGATTCGGCATGCGGGATTTTGTCGGTCATCATCATGAATGAAAAGTCGCCCTCGATTCTCAGTGCCCTTACTACCGGATTCCCGGAGCTCAAGCCTCCCTTTGGGACTTTCGCGGGAATGACACTCGGAGATTCCCTGTTCACGGTTTACTGTTCCCTGTTCACCGCTAAAACGGCGTCTGCGGCTTTCGCAAGATTTTCAAGACTCGATCCAGAAAATTCACCTTGGTCTTATAGGGCATGAAGCTGCTCTTGAAACCCATGATGATGATGTTCTTCAAATCCTGTTCGCTGAAGCCGAAGGTGCGGCAGGCCAGCAGATACTCCTGAGTCACGGTGGTCTCGGACATGAGCCGGTTGTCGGTGTTGAGCGTGACGCGCAACCCCCAGTCATAGTAAAGCCTTAAGGGATGCTCCTCTAGATTCTTCACCGCTCCGGCCTGCACATTCGAAGTCAGGCAGATTTCCATGGGGATGCGGTGATCGTTGACGTAATTCAACAGATCGCCGTCTTCCCTCAAGCGGGTGCCGTGACCGATGCGGTGTGTGTTCAAGTTGTGCAACGCCTGTTTGATGGAATCCGGGCCATAAGCTTCCCCGGCATGCACCGTGCAGTTGATGTTATTCTTGCGGATCAGATAAAAGGCCTCGGTATGCTCGCGCGCCGGGTATTGATCTTCCACGCCCGCCAGATCGAATCCGACCACCCCTTGATGCTTGTAAGCCACGGCCAACTCCGCCAGCCGCAGCGACGTTTCCGGCGGAATGCTGCGAATACCGCAGACGATCACGCCGGTCTTGATGTCCGCCTCTTTTTCGGCTGCCGTCAACCCATCCAGCACGGCGTTCATCACCTGAGTCAGTTTCAGCCCTTTGCGAGTGTGCAGGATGGGAGAATAGCGGACTTCGAGGTAGAGAACTTTTTCAGCCGCGCAGTCCAGAGCCAGTTCATACGCCGCGCGCGTGAGCGCCTCAGCGTCCTGCATTACGGCCAGAGTGTATTCGAAGCGTTTGAGATAATCCGGCAGACTTCGAATAACGTCGTCCGGCTTGAAGAGGCGCCGAAGATCATCGAGCGATTTGGCCGGCAATTGCACTTTGCGGCTCTGCGCCAGATCCCAGATGGTCTCCAGACGCAATGAGCCATCCAAGTGGCAGTGGAGGTCCACTTTGGGAAGAGAACGCACCAGTTCCTCAGAGGGGATGTCTGCCGTTCCCTCGGTGGGCCTCAGCCCCTCAAATTGTTCTATCTTATCAACCATGATTACAACTCATCCGAAAGGGATCCTACAGATGAAATTTTGCATTTTGCATTTTACATTTGATCATAGCAATAATCCCGCGATCGTCCCCGTCATATATGACGCCATGGCTCCGCCGAACATGGCTTTTAGGCCCAGCTTGGCCAGATCCGACCGCCGCCCGGGCGCCAGCGCCCCGATACCGCCTAACTGGATGCCGATGGAGCCGAAATTGGCGAAGCCGCACATGGAATACGTAGCAATGGCGATGGAGCGTTCGCTCAAAGCGCCGGACTTGATCAATTCGGACAATTTGAGATAGGCCACAAATTCATTGGCGCTGATCTGCGTGCCCAAAAGATCGCCGACGATGGTCGCTTCCTTCCAAGGGATACCCAATAAATAGGCAAAAGGTTTGAAGACTGTGCCGAAGAGAATTCTCACCTTGCCGGGGAAAATACCGCTGTAACCGCTGCCTTCGTGGAAAATGCCTCCTAGTATTCTTCCATCAATCAGGCTGTCCAACCCGCCTAGAATAACGTCTGCCAGGGCTAGCAGCGCGAGAAAGCTGATCAGCATGGCGATGACGTTGGCCGCCAATTTCAAGCCATCCGTCGTCCCTCGCGCGGCGGCATCCAGAACATTGTCGTAGAGTTTCAACTTGGGGATCTTGACATCTCCTGCAGTGACGGAATGCTCTGTCTCCGGAAAAATGATCTTCGCCATGACCAGCGCCGCCGGAGCCGACATGACCGATGCGCAGATCAGATGCGTGGCCGGCACACCCAGGCTCATGTAACTGGCCATGACGCCCCCGGCGATGGTGGCAAAGCCGCCCACCATGACGGCGAACAGCTCCGATTTGGTCAAGCCTTCGAGGAAGGGGCGGATCAGCAGCGGCGCTTCCGTCTGCCCCACGAAGATGTTGCCGGAGCATGACAGCGATTCCGTCCCGGACGTGCGCATCGCCCAGCGCATGAACTTCGCCATAGCCCCCACGACGACCTGCATAACACCCAGATAATACAAGATGGCCGTAAAAGCACTGAAAAATATGATGGTCGAAAAAATGATCAAGCCGATCTGTACGCCGTAGACTGCGTAGTTCTTGGGGTCACCCAACTGCCCGAAAAGAAACGTGACGCCCACCTGCGAGATCATCAAAAAACTGTAAACCTGAGATGAAAACCAGCGAAACGCCTGATTGCCCGGCTCCCACCAGAGCAGGATCACACCCAGCGAAAGCTGAAGTGAAATGCCTACCAGGACCGTCCGCAGCTTGATCTGGCGGCGGTTGTTGGACAGCAGGTAGGCCACGCCCAGAAGAGCGAGGATGCCTAAAAGACTCTGGAATCGAACCATGGATAGATTTCTCAACCATTCGCGCCCGGGAATAAATTCCCGGGCTACATTGCTTCAGTCCCTTGCGGGACGCAAATTATCATTATCAGATTATGAGGGTGGCGCAACAAAACCGTGTTTTTGCAGGAATGCCGCCAGTTCTTCCTCAAAGGTGACGCGGGAGTGATGGTTCTCCTGGTCGGCGATGTGGCGAATAGTCTTGGGTCGGTGCGAGCGGCTAACGCTGAAGGCGCCATATCCTTCTTGCCAGGCGAAATCAGCGGCTTCCGGATAAGTCTTATGAAACCATCGGGCGGAAGATCCTTTAATTAGCTTCATGGCAGAGGCAATGGACATGGTGGAAGGAAGGCTTATCAACAAGTGAATATGATCCTCTACGCCGCCTGCTGCAATCAAGCCGACACCATACTTTCGTGCAACACCGGCAATAAATCGAAAGAGCCTATCACGCATTTCCGGCTTTAAAACCGCGGCCCGCTCTTTCGTTCCGAAAACGCAATGGCAATGGCAACTGACATAAGTGTGCGGCATGTTATCATCCTCTTCCAATGCGAAGACAAGTCCTTTCGGCCGACATTGAGTTGTCTGGCTATGAGCTGCAGTCACTTGAAGGGGACGCCCCGTTTTCGTCCTTTTGGACTGAAGCTCCGTAGCCCGGAAATTCATTTCCGGGCGGACTCGGCCGCGCTCGTCCGCTGATATCTATCCCTGTGCTAACTTCGTCCTCTTTAACACCCACCCCCCGCTCGCCGCCGCCAACGCCAGCAGCACGACCCCCAGCCAGAATGATCCAAAAATCATGGATCCCAATCCGAACGTCGCTCCGTAGATCAAGACCACTCCCAGCCCCCAATTGGCTAAGTGCTGCCGAAGGGGCGTGCCGCCCCAGCGCTCGCGCCATTCCTGAGGCCAGAAGCCTCCGGGATGCACGCGCTCGTAGAAGCTCTTGAGCTTCTCTTCCGGTTCGGGCCGGGTCAGCAGTGTCACCACGATCCAGGTGATGATCGAAACCGGCACCAGGATCAAGGCCTTATGCTGCACCTGCAGAGGCAATCCGAAGAGCACAGGCGGCTGCGAAAAGAGGGCGTAGCTTTTCCCCGCGCCGATTGTCTGGAAAAAAGCCAGGATTTCCAAAGCGATGGTCACGACGATAGAGGAGATCAGCGCCGCGATTTCCGACCAGGCATTGATGCGATGCCAAAACCACCGCAGCACCAGCACCGGCCCAATACCGCAGCCCATCGCCCAGATGAATTCCCAGGCACGAGCAATGGAGCCCATATACGTCGCCGTCAGCGCTCCGCCGACCATCATCAGGAGAGTGGCGCCGCGCGAAACCCAGATGTAATGCCGCTCGGAAGCATCGCGACGCATAAACCGGCGATAGACGTCATTTAGAAGATACGACGCTCCCCAGTTCAAGTGCGTCGAAATCGTGGACATGTAGGCGGCCAGAAAGCTGGCGATCATCAGGCCCAGCGCTCCCGGCCCGCAGAGTGCCGTCATGACGCGTGGATAGCCGGCCTTGTCGCCCAATGGATCGTTGCCCAGTGCCGGAAACATCACCAGCGACGCCACCGCCACGATCACCCAGGGCCAGACACGCAGCGCATAGTTGGCGACATTGAACCAGAGCGTCGCCAGCAGCGCCTGCCGTTCGTCCTTGCACGACATCATCCGCTGGATAATGTAGCCCCCACCGTCAGCATTGTGAGAGGCCCACCACAATACGCCGATGAACATCAAAAGGGTGAACAGATTCGTGGAAAGAAAAGACTCGGATCCCGTCGGCAGACTGGGAAAAAAGCTCAGCGTGTCCGGCTGAAAGGCGGCCGAATGGCGAACCTGCTCCAGAAGCCCGCCCAGGCCTCCGAAATGATTGATCGCCAGAACGGCCAGCAGAATGGCTCCCCCCATGGCCAGAATAAACTGAAAGAAATCGGTGATCACCACACCCCAGTAGCCCGAAGCGGTCGAATAGAGCAGCACGATGGCCGCGCAGCCCCACACCGCCCAGACCCGCTCCACCCCCAGTGTCACCGATGCCACCGCCGACATGCCGTTGATCACCCAGCCCATGACGATGAAATTGTAGAGCAGGGCGAAATAGAGAGCCTTGAAGCCGCGCAGCATCGCCGCCGGTTTGCCCGCATAGCGCAACTCGATCAACTCATTATCGGTCAGAACGCGAGCGCGCCGCCAGAGGCGCGAAAAAAAGAAAACGCCTAAGAGCCCCCCCAAGGCGATGCACCACCAATACCAGTTGCGCCAGATGCCATCCTGGCGCACGAGTTCGGTGATGGCGAGCGGCGTATCGGCGGCAAAGGTCGTCGCCACCATGGACGTCCCCGCGATCCACCAGGGCAGCGACCGGCCGGATAAAAAATACTCTTCGGTGGACTTCGAAGAGCGGCGCGTATAGTAGTATCCTATCCCTAAGGACAGGGCCAGATAGGCGGCGACGATGAGCCAGTCAATTCCGTGCAGCTGACACCTCCGAGATCGAGATCGTACCTAAAAAATTAGCTTTATCTCCGCCCAATTGCGCTCCTCGAGGATTTGATTTGGCGTCTCCCACCAGGACGCGTTGAAACTCAGGCTGCAATGGGTGAGCAGGTATTGAAGAATCGGAGATGTAGAATTTTGCTCCTTCAGGCGGAATTCGTACAGAGCCTTGGTCAATCCGATCGTCTGGGCCGTAATTCCAAAAGTTCTGCGGTTGATTTCGGGAGTATTCGTCGAATATTCCCCGAATCGGTAACTGAACATCTCCGCCACAATAAACTCGACGCCCCAGCCATCCTCCGCGAACGCTTCCCCCGAATGATTTTCTTCGACGGCATGATCTGCAAATGAACGCGTCCAGAGCAGATCGAATAGATGAACGTCTCGACAGGTTAATTCCAACGCCACAGCCGCACCATAACGGTCATATTCAGGGAAGGGCTTCGATCCTCCTCCCAGGCCTTCCCCCATATTGAGCCGCGCCCAGCCGAAACTCGGCGCGATCTCTAATGAAAATGGCAACAGGGCCTCAAACGCGTCCCAATGCCAAAACTTTTGCGCCGCCTTCCGAAGTGGGATGCGCAATTGAACCCCCACATCGAAACTCCGCCCGCTCCTGTCGCCGTCGGGTATTCCGTACCCGCTTGGAGGTTGTGGGGCCAAATGACTTCTGATGAAGCCAACGGAGCCCCCTAAACCTAGCTCAAAACCATACTCAAGACCAAGAGCGAAGACCAGCGCCCGATTGTGCTCATAGGAATGGAAGATGCCCATGGGCATATTATTTTCATCCCGTCCCTCGGTCTCGCCGTAGTCAATCGTCTGGCTGCGATATTGCGCAGCCACAGCAACATTAACGAACTGGCGGGGATCCAATTTGCGGCTATCCACGCCCAGATTTATGTAAAAATGCTCCAGCGGAACATCCAAGGCGTAATTTTCGAAAAGCTGGCAGGAACTCCAGCCGATGGCTCCCAGATGATTCAGCGTGAAAAGGCCCAATGCCGCCGGATTGAAATAGGTCAACTCGGCATCCGCGACGGCCACCAGCGATTCCCCCATGCCGTTGGCTCTCGCGCAGGGTGAAAGCTCCAAGAAAATCGGCTCGCTTTCTCCGACGGCCGCAGCCCTGGCAACAAACAAAACGATAAGAACCGGGGCCGCGGAGAATTTTGCCATTAGATTCGGAACATGCATGACACCTCCAATGCCACAATACGGCTTGCCGATATTTCGCCTTATTTATGCATGGGTCGCCAAGAACATCTCTGCAGCTTTAGATATCCCTACAGAGAGGCTTGAAGCGCCTAACGACTTTCTGCGCTGCCTTTAACTAGCTCCCCTGGCAGCGAAAGTATAATCCCATTCCCCGGCTCAGAAAGCGGTCCAACGGTCTCTTCAAACGCCTGTGCCACCAGCGGGATCATCTCTTCATGCAGGGAAATCAAAATGGTCTTGTTCTTGGGCCGGGTGGCGCTGAAGAGGTTCTTGACTCCGGCAAAAATAGGGATGTCCTGCGCCAGGATCTTGCCCATCCCCTCGCTGTCCAGGACCGTCGCGCCGCTAATCCCCAGCTCGACCAAAACCGAGAATAGGGCCTGCAAGCATTCGGGCTTGTTCAGGATCAGAAGCAATAGTCTGTTCTTTTCGCCGCTTGAATCCATGATCTCATTAGGGATAGATTCCGAATTTAAAAAATATAATCACGTCCGGCGCAAAAGGCAAGGAAAATCTACCCGTTCGCCGGAATTAAAAAAAGGGCTTCAGAAGCCCCTCGCCGATTGGCAAACCCTCGTGTGGGATCTGCTCTAAAACGCCTTCATCCCCTCCCGTTCGCGGGCGAAGACATGCTGGATCAATTTCTGCCGTTCGGATGGCCGCAGGTCGTCGAAGCGCACCGAAATCGCCCAGTTGCCCCGGCCGCTGCGGCGCTGAGATCGAATGACTGTTGCTCGCGCCAAGGGCAGTTGGCCCATTTCATGCCCGTCCAAATTCACGTAAACCTGCTGATGGATGGGTAGTTCTCGCTGAAAAATCAGGGATGCTCCGCCGCCGGATAGATCCTCCAGCATGGCCTCCTCAGCGCTGCGCGTGGCCCGCAACAACTGCGGATCAATAGTGATGTCTTCAATGTGCGGAACGACCCAGACCTGTACTCGCCGCCCTTCGTCCACCCGGAAGTCCTGGCGGCGCTGGTCGCGCTGCAAAACCTCGCAGTGACATAAAACGGCAATGACCGCTTCCGTCTCCAAATTCATCTTCAGCAGGTAGCAGACGCCGGCATAGCGCGCGTCACCGGAGCGGTTGAAATAGATTCGCAACGCCGCTCCCGCGGAATAAGCCCAAATTGGGATGGTCGCTCCGGCGGGCAGATACACAGCCAGCTTCGTCTCGTCCACTTCCGATACGACGCCCTCGAGGAAATGCCCATTCTCGAAGACGATATAGAGTTGCTGTCCGGGAGGCAGCTCCCGCGTGGAACTCAGGGAAAGACTGCGGGGCGGAGGCCTGAATCCCAGCTTGGCGCGGATATTGGTCAGCAAGAAATTTAATCTGGGAATATCCGGCGCGTGGGCGGCATTGATCACGCCTCGGGCCAGTCGGTCGAAGGAGAAGTTGGATTGAATCAGATCCGGGTGAAGCTCAAGACTCTGCGCCGCCATCGCCTTGAGGAGCAACTCCAGCTCTTCCTTCGAGAGGTTGCGATCTCGGCAGCCCTCGACAAACTGCCGGCGCGCATTTCGCTTTTGAGCCATCCGCGCCATGGCCGCCTGCCAGTGGCTGCGGAATATCCAGAGCGCGGCGAGGCCCAGGATCGCCAGAACGGCCACGGCGATCTCCAGCTCGGACACCCGCTGCGTTCGCAGCGCCTGCAAAAATTGTTGCATCGGAGTCACTGGTCTAATCCTGCCATACTTCGCACTCTTATTATCGGCTGCCGTGCGCCCCAAATTTGGTGTCAAAGAGCTAAGATTTGGCTATGCTTCGCTTCGAAACGATAAGGGGCGGATTTTCACCCGCCCCTTATGGCACATTGACTGCTTTCGACCCTAATGGATTATCCGAAAACGCACTATCGGAAAGATTGTGCTGCGCCCAGTTTCATGTATTTTTAAGAAATACAATCCACTAGGAAGCCCGGCTACCGAACCGAAGCACCTTGGATCAGGCGGAGGCATCCCCGTCTCAGAGGAAAATATCTGGCGCCCCAGTAAATCGAAAATCTGCCAACGAAGGGTTGTCGAAGAGGGAGGATAGGAGAACACGGCACTTTCTGGGCTGTTCCAGGCCGCATAAACTGACTCACCTATCGAAGTGGAATTGAGGGGCTCAGGCGAGCTGGAAGGGAAAAAGATCTCATAGGTCCCATTTCCCTCCCCTTGGAGTTGTAGCTCTTGGGTTGCAGGGAAAAACCGCCAGAGCCTGTAAGGTGAGGCGTTTCTGCGGATTTGGAGGGGGGCGCGTTGAACGTCCGTGAAAATCAGCCTCGCGATGCGGCCATTTTCAATTGACCAAACTAGGTGCACCACTTCCGCGCTGTTCAACGGGAAGCCCGCCGGCAAGAGATTCAATCTAGCCGAGGCCACATTGTTCAGCATATCAAAATCCAGGCTCGCCTGCAGTGTATCCAGCGATCCCGTAAATCGAGCAAAATGCTGCGACGTGTCGCGCCTGGCGATCCGAGCCCAGTACCAGCGCCCTTCCTCATCCGCATTGATTGAGATGCTTGGCGGATAGCGAGTCACTGTGAAATTCTCGAAAAAATCGCAGATCAGATCGGCTTCCGCCGCCGCCCAGCCATGCCCCTCAAAGGCCGATTCGCGCAACACCACGCTATCCGCAAAGGGCTCCATCACGGCATAGAGATCCTCCGCATGCCGCCGCCAGACCGAATCCGACCAGGCGTTGCCAAAGGTCAGCCACAAGGGCAAATGCATGGCGTTGAAGTGCATACTTTCGGTCGAATCGGCGAAATATATGGCCGAATTCCGGTGGTAGGTAAACGGGACCTGAGAGGGGCTGCCCCCAAAAGCCGCCGTCATCGAATAGTTGATCCCCTGCTCGTAATAGCGCCGTTCGCAATCCTGGATCCCTGAAACCGACGCCGCGGCGGCCACCATCGGCCCTTGTGGATCGAGGTGATTGTTCGAGAAGGCCATAGCGGCGGCCCCGCCCATGGATGCGCCCACCATGTAAATCCGCGAGCTATCCACACTGAAACGCTCCTGAATCCAGTGGATCATGTCCACGACGTGGGACTGAGCCGCATGGTTGTTCCAGTGGCAAGGGGCTGTCTGTTCCGGGGGGATCGGCCCGTCGTGAGACGCCGCAATCCAGCCCCGCGCATTGGCAATTGAATCGAAGACGGTCACATCCCGAAATTCCAGGTGATTGGCGTAAATCGTGTGCCAGCCGATTAGGAGGGGACAGGCAGTGCCAGGTTGATATCCTGATGGAATTTGCAGCCAAAACGTCTCGGTCGTATCCCCCTGAGTTGTCGGAATCGTAATCTCGTACTCCTGCTGAGCCGGCACTACCAGTGGCCAAAGCAGGAAAAGGAAAATCCCTTGCCAACGAACCGAGGTGATATTCACTAGTATTCGTCCTTCCAGTTCAACAGACCAGGAGCTTGAGCGACGACTATTTCAGCTTTCCTTCCTGCTGCAGGCTGACATAGGACTCTTCGCCGATGATGATATGATCGAAGACCTCGATCCCCATGACCTTGCCGGCTTCCACCATCTGGTGCGTAATCTCCAGATCTTCTTCGGAAGGCGTGGGGTCGCCCGAGGGGTGGTTGTGAGCCAGAATGACGGCGGCGGCGGAAAATTCCACGGCAGGCAGGAAAACTTCGCGAGGGTGCACCACGGACATGTTCAACGTGCCGATAGAGATAATCTCGTCGCGGATCACGCGGTTGCGGGTATTCAAATAGAGGCCGCGGAAATGCTCCTTGGTGAATTTGGCCATATCGCACAGGTATTCAAAGGCGTCATCGGCGGCCAGAATGGTGGGGGATTTTTTCTGCGGCTCTTCGAAGAAGCGGCGTCCCAGCTCGAAGGCGGCGACGATCTGGCAAGCCTTGTTCATGCCAATGCCGAGCGTTTCCTGCAGCCGCCGCACGCTGCGCTCCTGAGCGATGGCGCGGCTGCCGTACTCCTGGATTAGCCGCCGGGAGAGTTCGAGGATATTTTCCTTGGTCGTGCCGGAAACCAGCAGCACAGCCAGCAATTCGTAATTTTTCAGAGCGGCGGGGCCATGCAGAATGAGCTTTTCGCGCGGTTTGAACTCATCGGGCAGATCGCGGAAGCGGAGGCTGTAACGGACATTTTCATCGGCGACGATATAGCCGTCGGTCAGTTGCGCCATTTTCCGGCGCGACCTTTTCGCTATGCTGACGGCCTCTTCAAGCTCGACCACTTTGGGCTTCTGAGCTCGGGCCGCCAGGTAAGCCAGCCCTTCGAACTTGCCCGAGCGCAGGTTCTCCCTGAGGTCTTGCAGCCTCCTTCCCCAGCGCTTCTCCCCTCCCGGAATCCGGGCCAAAGCCTGGCGATAGTGCTGCTTGAGCAACTCGGCTGCCCGGCGGTTCAGTGCCGCAGCGTCGTGGGGTTGCAGAGCCATGGCTTCCGCCGGAAGTTTGTTCGCCTGGACTTGGGTCAGCCCGACGGAGTGCAGCAACTCGATGATCTCGGCCGGGGACAAAAGGGAGCGAGGTTTGTGGCTCAGGGCCTGATCAATTTCCAGCATCAAACGATAAACACTCAGCCACGCATCCATGCCAGAGGGCGCCTGAACATCCAGGCCATCCATGAGCAAGAGCGACCCGCCAGGTTTCAGCACCCGAACGATTTCGCGCAAATGCGCCCTGGGTTCGGGGCTGCAGTGCAGCGTCCACGTTGAAATGACCAAATCGAAACCAGCGTCGGGCAGGGCGAAGCTCAGGGGATCGGCGAGCGACCGCAGAATTTTCTCTTCAGCGTCCTGCGGGAGCGAGGCAAAATCCAATTGCGGGGGGACGAACAATGCAACTGCACTGTCGCTGATCTTCTGGAGGTGAGCGATCAGAGGCTGGGAATAAGGCTCAAGCGGGCCGCAGAGGAGAAGCGTTCGCGTGGAGTCAGACACGGCATTCCAGTAGGCCAGCGGAAGGCCGCAGATAAAGTCGCTTGTTGAGGAGGTAATGGGTGGTTTCCTCCAAGAACGAACGCTAAGAGATCTTGGCCCCCGGTGCGATTTCTTTTTCGGGGGTGATCAGGACCAGTTTGCCATCGGCCTGCGCGGCCAGCAACATGCCCTGAGATTCGACCCCGCGGATCTTGGTGGGCTGCATGTTGGCCACCAGAACGATGGATTTGCCGATCAGCTCTTCGGGTTCATAATGTTGAGCGATCCCGGCGACGACCACGCGCTTCTCGCCGCCCAAATCAACTTCCAGCTTCAGCAGCTTGTCCGCTCCCTTTACGGCGGTTGCGCTTAGAATCCGGGCCACGCGCAAATTCAAACGGCCGAAATCTTCGATGCTGATGGTGAGAACGGTTGATTCAGCTTGCGGCATGGCCGTGTCCTCAGGCAGATCGAACTTGACGCGCGGGAACAGCGAAGCCTTCTCGGGCAGGGGGTGGCCCGCCTTTAAGCATTCGCTCGGGGGAAGAAGCGTCTCCCCCGCCCCATCGCAGCCCAATTCGGACAAGAGATTTCCCATTTTGCCGGGCATCACCGGATGCAAAAGCTGTGCGGCTCCGGTCAAAGCTTCCAGCGCCCGCCGCAGGAACTGACGCGTCCCTTCCGGATCCGTCTTGCCTGATTTCCAGGGAGCGGCATCTTCCACCGCCTTGTTGATGCCGCGAACGAACGCCATGATTTCATCGAGGGCGGCATTCAATCGCAGGTCCTCGACGAGACGGCGAACCTTGGATTGGAGTCCGTGCGCATTGAGGGGATCGTCTTCAGATTTGATGCTTGAAGAAGCCAACGGGATTTTGCCGTCGCCATAGGTCGTCAGCAGTTTCAGCAACCGGCTGTAAAGATTGCCCAGGTCGTTGGCCAGCTCGCTGTTATAACGGTTGACCAGAGCGGCTTCGCTGAACGAGGCATCCATCCCCAAAGACATCTCGCGCACCAGGAAAAAGCGAAAGGCGTCCACGCCATATTTGTCCGCCAGCGCCAGCGGCTTGACCACATTGCCCAGCGATTTCGACATCTTGGCCTCTTCCATGAGCCACCAGCCGTGGCCGAAAATGGTCTCCGGAAGCTCCAGCCCGGCCGCCTTCAGCATGGTCGGCCAGTAGACGCTATGAGTCGTCAAAATGTCTTTGCCGATCAAGTGAATCGTGGCCGGCCACCAATCGCCTCCGCGCGAAGCCGGAGCGGTGACGTAATTCAGCAGAGCGTCGAACCAGACATAGGTGACGAACTTATCATCAAAGGGGATGGGAACGCCCCAGGCGAGGCGCTCTTTGGGGCGCGAAATGCAGAGATCGCCCAGGGGCTGCGCCAGAAATCCGAGGATCTCATTGCGCCGCGATTCGGGCAGGATGAATCGGGGGTGATCCTTAATATAATCCACCAGCCACTGCTGATATTGGCCCATGCGGAAGAAATAATTCTTTTCCGAGAGGCGGCGGACTTCCCGGCCGCAGGACGGGCAATTCCCTTCTACCAGGTCTTTCTCCGTCCAGAACCGCTCTTCGGGAACGCAGTACCAGCCCTCATATTCTGATGCGTAAATCTCGCCGGCCTGCCACAATTTCTGCAAAACTTCCTGAACCGGCCGCACGTGCCGCTCTTCCGTGGTCCGAATGAAATCGTCGTGGCTGATCTCCAATTTTTCCCAAACCACCTGATAGCGCTGCACCATCAGATCGCAGTGTTCCTTGGGGGAACGCCCGGCTCTGGCGGCGGCTTCCGCCACTTTTTGGCCGTGTTCGTCGGTACCGGTGAGGAAGAAGACTTGGTCTCCGAAGAGGCGATGGTAACGGGCCAAAACATCCGCTATGACCGTGCAATAGGCATGCCCCAGATGAGGTTCATCGTTGACGTAGTAGATGGGCGTGGTGATGAAGAATTTTTTCGCCATGGCGCCTATTCGAAGCTCCCTTCCGTGAAATCGCCGCATTCGCCATCGTCGTGATCATCCATCAAGCGCGACCGGGATTCATCCTCCTCGGCTACCTCTTCCAAGCCCACCGGCAGTCGAAATCCGGGCGCCAGGATCCCGGGAAGGTCTGAGGCATCAACCTTGAGAGTTTCACCCGATTCAAATTTCAGGGTGGCGGTCATGTTGAAGACGTCTAACTTCTCTACAATGGCCGGGCCATTTAGAGTTTCCAGCCGCGCTTCCCATCTGGGGAGAGTGCGCAGAGTATCGCGATAGGTTTTGATTTCATAGCGCAGGCAGCATTTCAGCCGGCCGCAGCAGCCGGAAATCTTGCTCGGATTCAGCGGCAGGTTCTGATCCTTGGCCATCTGCGTGGTGATGGGGCAAAACGATTGAATGAACGAGGCGCAGCAGAGCAACTGGCCGCAGGGGCCGGCACCGCCGAAACGCCGCACCTCATCCCGCGCGCCGATCTGGCGCAGTTCGATACGCGTGCGAAAGGCGGCTGCCAGATCCTTGACCAATTGGCGAAAATCCACGCGGCCATCGGCGGTGAAGAAGAAGGTCAGCTTGCGGCCGTCAAATTGGTATTCCACGTCCACCAGTTTCATCTGCAAGCTGTTCTTGGCGACCTTCTCCTTGAAAATCTGCCGCGCCGAAGCCTCGCGCCCCCGATATTGTTCAAATGCCGATATGTCCTTGGCCGTGGCCTTGCGAAGGACCTCTAAACTGGGATAGGGAGTGCCTTCCGGAAGGCGGCTGAGCAGTGATGCGACGCGCCCAAGATCCTCGCCTTTCTCCACGCGCACCACTACCCAATCCCCCAGATGCAGCGGAAAATCCATGGGGTTGCTGAAATATTGGCGGCGGTTGCCCTTGAACTCCGCGCGGACAAAGCGCGCCGGGGAATCGGCCGCGCCCGTCCGCGAGATCGGTGGCGAACCGGTTTCGGATGATCCGGGAAGCGTTTCTTCAGGCAGCATGAATGGATGGCGCCGAAACGGCGCGAATTTGAAATCTATACCGGAGACTTTCCATAAATGGCGCGATAGAGATCGCGGGCCAGAGCGACGATCACCAAGGGGGCAAGGACTTTGCCCAGCAGTTGCCGCCGCGCGTCTTCGACGCGCAGGACGGCGCCATTGAAATCAGCCTCAGGGCAATTGGCAACGAACTTGCGTAAAAGCTCCTCACGGTCGCGAAAAACCAATCGAGATCCCGCCGCCTCGCCCGCTCCCTGCAACAGAGCCGCATCGCGCAGCCAGGTCATCACGAATTCCAGAATGAGCAGTTGGCCATTCAATTCCAATTGCGCCCATCTTTCGATGATGGCATGGAATTCCAGCGGATTCTTTCCCAGCGAGTAGCGCACCAAATTGATGGCCAGATCGTAGAACTCGGAGACTTGCTGGGGATTATCAGCAAAAGCCAGGGCGCGCGATAAATTGCCTCCGCTCAGGCGCGCGATGTTCTCGCTCTGCGGCTGATCCAACCCGACCCAGGCTTGCAGAGCCTGAGCCACCGCGGAAACCGGCAGCCGCTCAAATTCCACGGCCTGGCAACGAGAACGAAGCGTCGGCAGAATGTCCTCCTGGGCTTCCGACGTCAACACCAGCAGGAAATTGGGCGGAGGTTCTTCCAGCAGCTTGAGCAGGGCATTGGCTGCCTCCTCGCGCAGACGATCGGCATGGTCAATCAAGGCCAGTTGCGGCAGATCACTGAAAGACCGCTTTCCGGCCCACTGCAAGAGCGAACGGATCTGACCGATTAGGATGTTCTGGGCACCGCGATACTCGCAAGCCCGGTACGGCTCGGCCCCCTTCCTGCGCAAGAGGCTCGCCACCGTTTCTGCGCCCTCTTCTGTCAGTTCGCCGCTGTCCGAATCCATCATGGCCTTCCCGGGCAGGGGCATCACATAGGTGAGGTGGGGATGCTCAAGCGTGGCGAAGAGGAGGCATGAATCGCACTGGTTGCAGGGGCCGCTTTGACCCTTGCGGCAGTTTAGCCAGCGGGCCAGTTCGATGGCAGCAACGGATTTGCCGGATCCGGCAGGTCCCCAAAAGAGCAGAGCGTGCGAGAGACGTTGTTCCTGCACCATGCGTTCGATCAGCGCGCCTGCCCGGGGCTGGTGGATGAGACGTGCGAGTGGCATCTATTCTTTGTCACTCCCGGAAGAGCCCCGCTGGGGCGCTTGCGCGGGGAAACACCGAAACGAATTATTCAAAAGTCACTTAGTTGTTGGTCAGCCAGAGCAGGGGATCCTGTTTTTCGCGCTGCGCCCAAATTTCAAAGTGGAGCCGCGGACCAGTGATAGACCCCGATTGGCCGACCTGACCGAGAATTTCGCCGGTGCGCACGGACTGACCTTCATTGACCCCAATTTGTCCCAGGTGCGCATAAACCGTGTAATATCCGTCCTGGTGATCCAGAATAACGGTATTGCCATAACCGCGCAGCCACGTAATTTTGGTTACTTTGCCGGAGCAGACGGCCTGAATGTCGGCGCCTTCCACCGCACCGATATCAATGCCGGGATTTTCGGTGATCGTGGCAAGCTTTTCATGGCGCTGCATTCCGAAGCGGGAAAGCACCTTGCCGGTGGCGGGCCAAGCCATGCGCCCCTTTAACTGGCTGAAGGGAATTTCCGCCGTGGCCGCCTTGGGAGCAGGCGGCGGAACAATCTTTGCCCGTGTAACTTCCAGCGACTTTATCAGGCTTTCGACCAGCAACGCGGCCTGCCTTTTTTCTTCAATCTGCCGCGCCAACAGCTCCTTATCCTGGCGCACCCGTTTTAGCAGAGCCTCTCGCTCAGCGCGCCGATCCTTCAGGGTCTGGGATTCGGACTTCTCCTCGGCCAGCAGGCGCTCTTTGTAAGCCACCATGCGGCGATAACGCTGGAGCCGGTCGCTCTCCTCGCTATGCCGGCGGCTAAGCTGTTGACTGAGGCTGGCCAGCTTGATGTTTTTCTGCTCCAGGCGCTCCAGATTGCCTCGATCGGCCGCCGCAATTTTTTCGAGGTACTGCCGCCGGGTCAACCACTGGCCTAAGGATGAGGAGGTCAACAACGCTCTTAAGACGTCGCGGCGCAGGAACTTATAGACATAGACGGCGCGTCGCTGCGCCAGGCCGGCAATGGCCGACCGTTCGGAGGCCGTGCGCAGGGAATCGCCGCGGGTTCTGTCCAGATCGGATCGGATGAAACCCAGATCACGCTCGGATTTCTCCAGGGCCTTCTGGGTCTTGCGTCGCTCCTTCTCAAGTTTATCAACAAGTTCAAGGCGCAGCGCAATCTGGCGGTCGTAGTCTTCCAGTTCCGTCAGAAGGTTCTGCTCGCGCGAGCGGTTCTGATTCAAGCGATTTTCGATTTCCTGAATTTCGCGGCGCAGCCGATCAAGTTGCTGCGCTCCTTGATCGCCCTCTTCCTGCGAAGTCGCTGGAGGTCCGTAGAGGGCGCCGAGGAGTACCATTGCTAATGCGAAACACAGGCCGTGGGTAGTCCGCAACATCGCCGCCGGCCGTCAGGCACTCAATTTGGCTTATTTAAGTTAAGATAGGATCTTGCATGGCAAAAAGCAAGGGGAAAAGCGCCATTCTGCCTTTTTCTGCAGGCTGCCGATAGAGATTACGATTTTTGTTGACATCACGCCGGCAAAATCGTATATTCTGGAGAAATCAACCTAAGGCATGGTAAAATATGAAAAAGGAGGGATTTTTTCGCACATGAGCGCCTCGGATCGCAATCCACAGTATTACTGCCCCTTGAGTGACAGATTTATCCATCTGGGCGAAGCTGATCTTCTGGTCGTCAGCGGAGCAGCCAAGCAAGATCTGCCCAAACCTGGTGAGGCGGTCGCGCAGGCCAATATTGTGCTGCGCCGCGCCTACGAAGAGGAGACAGGAGACGTCGAAGATATCTGTCGATACTTCTGGGAGGAGACCAAGTTTGATTGTTTTGATCAGACCTTCGAAATCAATGACTGTGTAAATGTCTTGGCCCTGGCGGAAGGCGTAATTGCCGGGATGCTATCCTGGAAAAAGGTGGGCAATGCAATAGTCATTGTATTGCTCAACGTCTATCCCGAATTTCAAGGCCAGGGCATCGGGCGCTTGCTGATGAAAGATGCCTTCGAGCAGGCCCGGAAGCAGGATTGCTCCGTCGTCAAGGTGGCCACCAGCAACGATGACCTGCCCGCCCTGGCGTACTATCAGAAGCTCGGTTTTCGCATCGAGGAAATTGCCGTGGGAATCCTGGCCAAGCACCACAAGACCGAATTGCCGGGTTTTTGCGGCATCCCGATTCGCGACGAAATCAGGTTGGAGAGGCCAATTCGGAGCTGAGCTTGCTTTTAATTTCTCCAAGCTCTTGAGTAATTTGGGGGTCAGCGCAGGCTGACCCCCTTTTTTGTAGCGCGTACGGGAATCGAACCCGTGTTACCAACGTGAGAGGCTGGTGTCCTAACCCCTAGACGAACGCGCCATGGAATTATCATTGCGAATGTCAATTATTGGCCATGCCTGATCTCCTGAGAAAGTCCCCTACGCGAGCATGAGCTGCATGGGCTTCAGCGTTCGATCAAATGGATTTAAGACCAGACCCAGAGTTTCCAGAGTGACCGAACCCAAAAGGGCTATGTCATTCCCCTCGCCTAAGACAACAGGGGATGTTCCATCCACACCGCCCATGGAGAAGTAACATTCTGAAATGCCTCGTTGGATAGCGGTCCCGTCTGCCAGTGTAAAACTCAGGCGCCGTTTTGGCTTTAGGCCCAGCTTTTTCCACACTTCAACGGGCAGAACAGAATAGGTGGCGCCACTATCCACCAAAAACTCCACTTGTGCGCTTTTCCCCGCCCGGCCCCTTAGGGTGGTCTCAACTTTGGTAATACCCATGGAAGGCTCCCTATAAACTATTGCAGACCGCCAATTTAGGATTTTAAAACCCCCAAATCAAGCTAAAATTCATCTTCGCTTCATCCGCCCGCACGAAAAAATCTCGCCAGCTTGCGCTTTATCACTTGACTTGGGCCTCTTTTTATATTATATTAGTGAATGTTGGCAGAAATCCCAGCACATCGAATTCAAATAGGATCTACCATGCGCCTTGATCTGAGACTTATTTTCGCCATCTTAGCCGCCCTCCCCAACATCCTCTGGGCGGTTTCTACCCCGGTGGTAATTGAACCTCCGTTGAGCGAAAATTCTAATGCATTGAAATCTATGAATTTCAGATTGCATGCGCGATCGGGTGACGCCCTCATTGGCACTGTAGACATCTCTAAGGCTGCCGATCTGCCGCCCGGTGTTTGCACTCTGCCTCTGCAAGTCCTTGATTTTAAAGGAGTATATCAGACCGACAAGCGTGCGATGGCAATTGCAGGCCGATTCGATCTGCAAATTCTCTTCGAAAGCGAGAATTGGGTGCTTTTCAAGGGGGATGAGCAATCTCTATCCGCCCTCAGCACGGCGGGTGTGCCTTTCCGGGCCATATCCGCCCGGCCGCTGCCCTTTGACCAAATTCATCATCGCCCGCCCCAAGTGGACACCATTAACCCCTTCGTCGGGGTCGTTCTCGATCGGATTTCAGCATCGAGCTACCAGAATTTTATTCAGACTCTTCAAAATTTCAGCACGCGCAACAGCTACAATACGCAATGCAACAACGCGGCTTCGTGGATTCTTCAGACCCTGCAAAGCTATGGGCTGAGCGCCTCTGTGGACACCTTCCAGGTAGGCGATTCAATTCGCTATAACATCATCGCGCAGAAGACCGGCACGCAGACGCCCAACCAGATCTATTACATCATCGCCCACTACGACGCCACGGCCGGTCTGCCGATTGCGCCCGAGGCGAGCGCTCCGGGCGCGGACGACAACGGCTCGGGAGCGGCATTGGCATTGGAATGCGCGCGCGTGATCGCTCAATTTGACTTTTATAAAACCATCCGCATCGCCTTTTTCGCCGGCAACGAACAGGGCCTAATTGGCAGCGAAGCCTATGCGGCCGGACTGCCCCTGCCCGGGGAAACATATCTGGGCGTGTTCAACGCCGACATGACGGGCTATTCCGGAATGGATCCCTGGCCGCCGGATCTGGTGCTCTACTCGAATAACACTCCGGCGTCGCAGGTCCTGGCCAACAAGGTGATGGAAGCTGCCGGCCTGTTTGCGCCGAATATGCTGCAAATGGTCCTGCTAAATGATCCCACGATGGTCTATTCCGATCATGCCCCGTTTTGGGATCTGAACATCGGAGCCGTGCTCGCCATGGAAGATGAAGCCTGGGGTGACGATCTGAATCCCTACTATCATTCGACCAGCGACCTCATCCAATACCTGGACATCCCCTACGCGGTGCAGATTTTAAAGGTCCTCTTGGCATCGGCGGCAGATCTGGCGATTCCGATGGGCAGCATGCAGGCCTATCTGACGGCGGCGCCGCCGATCATCAACGATGCGCTGGGAAATAACAACGGACAGATCGAATACGGCGAATTCATCTATCTCACTCTTCCCGTCGTCAACGCCGGCGGAGCCTCGGCCACCGGAGTCAACGTGACGCTGTCCGAAAGCGATCCCTACATCACGTTCAGCGATTGGCAGCAGAATTACGGCACGATCACCTCATTCGATACGGTGCAGATCGCGGACGCCTTCGCCGCCGACGTCAGCGACACGGTGCGCGATGAACATATTTTTGACATCACCGTGACCATGACTTCGGGGACCAATACCTGGCAGAGCCTGGTGCAGATGGCGGCGCACGCGCCGGATATTATCATCAGCTCTTTCTGGGTGAATGACACGTCGCTGGGGAACGGCAACGGCCAGTTGGAATTGGGCGAAACCGCCGATCTGAACGTCAAGCTTCTGAATCAAGGCTCCTATCAAGCCTTAAATCTCACGAATACGCTGGCTACCACCAGCCCCTTTGTCTCCATCCAGACTCCCACGGCGAATTATGGCACGCTGCCGACCGGCGGCTCGGCAATCAGGCCGTATCGGCTATCCATCGCGCAGGTCGCTCCAGCGTTCTTCCAGGCGCCGTTCAGTCTGACCTATAGCGTGCAAGGCGGCTGGACGGATCGCGGATCGCTTACGCTGAACGTCGGAGACATCACCTATATGCCCACTGGGCCGGACCCTTACGGATATTCAGCCTACGACATCAACGATGAACCTTTCGGGCCGATCTACGAGTGGATCGAAATTGATCCCACGCAGGGCGGGCCGGGGACGGAGGTGGATTTCACGGCCGGCGATCAGACTCTCTATGTCAACCTGCCTTTCACGTTCCGGTTCTACGGCATGGCGTATACGGAACTGTCCATCTGCTCAAACGGCTGGATCGCCTGCGGGCGCACCACCAGCACGGACTACAGCAATTCCGCCATCCCCAATTCGGACGGCCCCCCCGCGATGATCGCCGGCTACTGGGACGATTTCTCGCCGCAGCTCGAAGGCTCCGTCAGCACCTACTACGATTCGCTGGGCGGCAAGTTCATCGTTGAATACTATCATGTCCGGCATTACTATCCCTCCACGTCGCACGAGACATTTGAAGTCGTCCTCTTCGACACCGCCATGTATCCCACCAACACCGGCGATGGACGGATTCTGATCCAGTACGCCGAAGTGGATCTGGTCAACTCCTGCACGGTGGGAATCGAGGATGCGCCCCAGCAGGTGGGGATTCAATATCTGTACAATAACTCCTATGCCGCGACGGCTTCGCAGTTGCGCGCCGGCATGGCGGTGCTCTACACGCCCGGCCAGGCGCTGCCGGATGTGCAGGTAACGCTGTCTCCCATCGGCACTCCGATCATCATACCGCCGGGCGGCGGCAGCTTCAATTTCACCATCGCTGTGGTCAACAATGAGCCGATAGCGTACACCTTCGACGTCTGGTGCGATGTGACGCTGCCCAACGGCAATCTCTACGGGCCGGTGCTGGGGCCGGTGACGCTGACATTCAATCCCAGCCAGCAGTTGAGCCGCCTGCGCACTCAGGCGGTGCCGGCCGGAGCGCCTCCGGGAAACTACAGCTACAACGCCTACGTGGGCGAGCATCCCATCGTGACCTGGTCGAGCGCCAGTTTCCCGTTTACCAAGGTAAACAGCGGATCCAATGCCTCCTCCGTTGCTCAGTGGGCCAACTGGGGCGAACCGATGGTTCTGGGATGGGAAACGGCGGCGACTGATAATGCCGAACTGCCGAAGGAATTTTCGCTGGGACAGAATTTTCCCAACCCGTTCAATCCACGCACCGTTCTCAGCTACGAGCTGCGAGCTGCGAGCTGCGTCAGCCTTCGGGTTTATGATACGGCCGGGAGGTTGGTGGCGACTCTGGTGAATGGCTGGCGCGACGCTGGCTCCCATCAGGTCACCTTCGATGGATCGCATCTAACATCCGGCATCTATTTCTACCGGCTCCAGGCGGGGGAATATGTGGGGGTGAAGAAGTTAATTCTGCTGAAATAACCTTTCCCTGTCATTCCCGCGAATGCGGGAATCCAGGATATTTGGATTCCGGGTCAAGCCCGGAATGACAAATGGATTTGTAGGGGCGCACAGTCCCGAAGGGAGGGGCTCGGCCCCAGTGCGCCTTTGAGCCCGCTTTAGCAGGCTTGTGGCCAAGCCACCACTTCGTGGTATAGTTTGTAGCCCCGTTCTTTAGGGCGGTGCTGGATGGGCTGATCAAGGCGGCGTATGAACGGCGCACGGCGGGAGGGGGATAACTTTCGCAGTCGGTCCGAAGGACTCCTTCGGAGGGTCGTCGGGCGAGGCCCTCCCTTCGGGATCGACCCCGACATTTGCCTATAGGGGCGTCCGCCGCGGCGGACTGTGCGCCCTTCTCGCCCCGCCCTCAAGGACGGGGCTACGTATTATACAAGCCCCATAAATGGGGCTCTTTTATTACGCGCTTTAGCGTATGGGGCCATTTCGTGGCTGATTCCCGCAGAATTGTATGATTGCGCTGATTAAAAACAATAACTTATTCTCGATTCAGGCAATTATAAAAGATTTACGTTTTGCAGAGATTTTACTTGACAAACGGCTTTTTTTGTATTATATTATGGCCGCGTCCCCAAAATGTGGCGTCGGCCGCCCCCGGCTGACGCCAACCCAAGTTGTGGTGCGGCCATCTTGGCTGCAAAAACAATGGTGGAGGCTCCATGAACCGCTCGCTGCTTCTTTTCGCCTGCCTTAGCCTTCTGGCTATCCTGCCTTTCTCTGCTCAGGCCGACTTCATCACCGTCTCCGGCGACGTCTCGGGTGTCTGGGATGTGGACTCGGTCATCGTCACGGGCGATATTAGGGTTCCCGCAAATGCCGGTTTGGGTATTGCCCCAGGGGTGCGGATCATGTTTCAGGGTCATTATAAGTTCAATATTTATGGTTATCTACAAGCCGTTGGATCCGAGCAGGATACAATCGTTTTTACCAGGTCAGATTCTGCTATCACCTGGTGTGGCATTAGGTTTTATGACAGTGCGGCAGATTCATCCCTTTTGGCGTATTGCACAATAGAATATGGAGAAGCGACAGGAGCAGAGCCGGATCATTTCGGTGGTGGCGTCTACTGCATTAACTCATCGCCAACATTGGAGCATTGTCTTATCCGGCATAATATCTCTCACCGGGGCGGGGGTCTTTACTGCCAAAACTCCGGCATGCTTGTTCGCCAATGCGTGATTTCGGATAATTTGACTACCGGCGACCAACCCTTTGGTGGAGGAATTGCCTGTCACAATTCAACTGCACAAATTTTGGAATCAACCATTACGCGAAATGAGAACTATGGATCAGACAGCCGGGGGGGAGGCATTTTCCTGCGAGCCAGCGGCAACGTGCTTATTGAAAATTGCACCATCTCAGATAACCAGGCAAGCCATGGCGCGGGGGCCTATACCTATGATGGAGCGCGGGCAAGGTTTCTTCGGTGCATCATCACAGGCAACACTCTTGGGGGAGGAATTGCCTGCGACTACAGGAGCTTCTGTCTTATCTCTAATAGCTCTATTTTCCAAAATGAATACTGGGCGTGCGGTGGCGGAGTTGCCATTTTACAGGACGCTCATGTCATCGTCGCTGATTGCATCATTTCCAGCAATACGGCGGGAATGCGCGGCGGCGGCATATATGCTTATCAGTCAGATTATGCCAGGCTCGAACGCTGCCTAATCCGTGACAATAACGCCCCAGAATTTGGCGGCGGTGTCAGCACTTTTGATCCGATGACCATCCTTAATTGCACAGTGGACGGCAATTGGGGCGGTGATGGAGGCGGCATTTCCATTACCAGTATGGGATGTTCTGTTGTCAATACGATCATTTCCCACACCATAAGCGGCGTGGGCTTATATTCGCAAAATTATATGACGCCAATATTGTATTGCAGTTTTTATGCAAATCCGTATGGTAACTCTAATAGCTCGCTGCCGGGGTTCGGCACTCTGACACAAGTGAACGCCAATGGTGATTCCTGCGATGTCTATGGCAATATTTTTCTGGATCCCCAATACGTCCATCCTGAACAGAATGACTGCCGTCTGCTCTGGGGTTCGCCTTGCATTGATACCGGCGATCCCGACCCCCAATACAGCGATCCCGACAGCAGCCGCTCCGACATGGGCGCTTTCTACTACGACCAGAGCGTGCCGGTGCGGGTTCTGCTGACGCCATACGATGCCCCCATCCAGATTCCGCCCGAAGGCGGCACCTTTGATTATGCGATCACCGCCTCCAACTGCACGGGCTCGCCGCTGACCGCCGATTTCTGGTGCGATGCGACACTGCCCAGCGGCTCTCTGACCGAGCCGCTGATGGGGCCGCTGGCGGCGATCGTTCCGGCCAATGACAATGTCAGTGTGATGCGCACTCAGCGCGTGCCGGGAGGCATGCCGAAAACCGTCACCTATAATGGCTATGCGGCGGTGGGGGCGGATACATCGAAGGATAGTTTTTCTTTATGGCGACTCGGAACCCGGAACTCGCCACTCGCGACTGGCAACTGGGCGAATTGGGGGGAATGGTTCGTAGGGGCGTCCGCCGCGTCGGGGTCAGGGGCGACCCCGACTATGGAATTTGCATTGCACCCCGCTTCTCCCAACCCGTTCAACGCCGCCACAGTTCTCAGATACGAGCTGCGAGATGCGAGCTTCGTCAAGCTGTGTGTTTATGATATTTCCGGACGCGCGGTGGAAACACTTGTCAACGGCTGGCGTGAGGCGGGATCGCATGAGGTTACCTTCGATGCCTCGCATCTGGCGTCGGGCGTGTATGTCTATCGCTTGCAGGCGGGTAATTTTGTCGCCTCGCAGAAGATGATTCTGCTGAAATAAATGGGGAGGACAGGCATTCATGCCTGTCAGACAAGAATGTCTGACCTCCCCTTGCCGTATAAAATGAGCCCCCTACGTGGGGGCTTTTAAATACGCAGCCCCGCCATTGAGGGCGGGGCCGATGCAGTGTGAAATGGCTACTGAATCACGCGAACGTTTTTGACCATGGGGCCTTTCTGACCCTTGCGGGGAGTGACCAAGTATCCAAGTGACCAGGTCCAATGAATTGCGGCTTTCGACTTGGTTACTTGGTTACGGGGTTGCTGGGCCACATTTGCGGAGAGGGCGGGATTCCCCCGAGGGGGTGCCTTCGGAAGAACCCGCGGGGAAGCGGGATCAACACAACCCTTTATCAGTGCGGAGAGGGCGGGATTCCTCCGAGGGAGTGCCCTCGGCAGAACCCGCGGGGAAGCGGGATCAACACAACCCTTTATCAGTGCGGAGAGGGCGGGATTCCCCCGAGGGGGTGCCTCCGGCAGAACCCGCGGCGAAGCGTTGTCAGGACCCGTTTTGATGGTCGCGGAGAGGGCGGGATTCCCCCGAGGGAGCGCCTTCGGCAGAACCCGCGGGGAAGCGTTGTCAGGACCGTTTTGATGGTCGCGGAGAGGGCGGGATTCGAACCCGCGGTGAAGCTTTTTGGCCCCACCCTCGCTTAGCAGGCGAGTGCCTTCGACCAGCTCGGCCACCTCTCCGAAGTATAACGTTTGAACGTGGGAAAGTTTTAAAGTTCCAAAGTTGGCGGAGGACGAGGGATTCGAACCCCCAAGGCCCTATTCGGGCCGGCGGCTTTCAAGGCCGCTGCCTTACCGTTAGGACTAGTCCTCCCTGAGCCGCAACCGGTGTCCACCATGTCGGAAAAGTCGAATTTCCAGAACATCGCCGGATTAGAAGAGTATAAATATACAGCAAGTTGGACCCAAAGTCAACAATTTAGTTCCCGTGTTCAGAACGAAGATTATCACCCGTTACCTGATCCTCGAGTTCCTGCCGCCCTTCTTCTACGCCTTCAGCTTGATCACCATGATCATCCTGATGAACCTGATCGTGCAGATGCTGGGCAAGATCGCGGGCAAGGGGTTGGACCCCTACGTGATCATGGAATTCTTCTTTCTGAATCTGGCCTGGATCATCGCCATGGCCGTGCCCATGGCCGTCCTGGTGGCGACTCTGATGGCCTTCGGGCGGCTGTCCGCCGATAACGAAATCACCGCCCTGAAGTCGGCCGGCGTCAGCCTCTGGCAGTTGATGGTCCCCTATTTGATTCTGGGCGCGCTCCTCTGCTATCTGATCATCGAATTCGGCAACCGGGTTCTGCCGGATTTCAACCATCGCTCGCGAGTCCTTTCGGGCGATATCCGCCGCAAGAAGCCCACGCTGGCGCTGGAAGAAGGGATTTTCATCTTCGACCTGCCCCATTACGTCCTCTGGGCGCAGCGCATTGACCAGCGGCAATCCAAGCTCTACTCCCTGGTGATTTACGACGAGAGCGATCCGCGCTATCCCGGCGTCGTCTCCGCGGCCGAGGGGGACTTGAATTTCATGCACGATGAAGAGGCGTTCCACTTGCAGCTCTACAACGGCGAGATCCACCGCCAGGACGCCAAGGATCCCGGCTATTACCAGCGCACGCAATTCGAGAAATCGTTGCTGCGCATTCCCGCACCCGACATGGTCTTCGAGCATCAGGAGAGCGGCTATCGTTCCGACCGTGAACTCTCCGCTCCGGAAATGTGGCGGCAAGTCACCGAGCTGAAAAAGGAGCCCATCAAAAACCGCCGCCGCATAGACTCGTTCCTCGTGGAGATCCACAAGAAATATTCCATCCCCTTCGCCTGCATCATCTTCGTGCTTATCGGCGCGCCGCTGGGAGTGCGCGCGCATCGCGGGGGGATTGGCGTCGCCGCCAGCCTGAGCGTCTTCTTCTTCCTGGTCTACTGGGCCTTTTTGATTGGCGGCGAAGATCTGGCCGACCGGGATATCATCACTCCGGCCATGGCCATGTGGGCTCCCAATGTGCTGCTGGGTCTTATTGGAATCGTGCTTATAATTCGCACGACCCGAGAGGTCCGCCTGCAAGACTGGGCCATGATTGGCTGGCTTTTTCGCAAAAAAGTGTGACCCCAATCACACCAAAAACGGAATAAATAGAGTAAATTAGATCTGGCGGTTCAAATTATGGACTCCCGAACAAGGAGCGTTTGCTCTTTCAAACATGGCGTTTGGCGCGGACTTTTGCTGCTCTGTCTGCTGGCGGGAACGGCGCTTGGCCAAGAGAATCCGACCGCAACAGCCTCGATCTCCTTGGATGAGGTTGAAGCCCTACAAACCGAGGCGAAGGGCAAACGGGCTGAGCTGCTGAGTCCCGAAAAATACTCGACTGCTCAAAAGGCCTTTGAAAGAGCGCAAGCTGATTCGGGGGCTGGCAAGAGCCAGGATCGAATTTCGCGCAGTCTCATGGAAGCGCGCGAGGCTCTGAAAACGGCCATTACGAATGCCGATCTGATTCTTTTCACATTTCCCGGGCTCATCAAGGCCTACGATGCCGCCAACGCTCAGAAGGCGCCCGACTTAGTTCCGAAAGCTTACGCGCCGGCTCAGAACGCTTTTCAAGCAACGATCCGTCTCATGGAAGACGGCGACCTGGCGCAGGCCCGGGCAAAAGCTCTGGAGGCGGAAAACTTTCTGAAGCAGGCCGAACTGGAGGCCATACAGCAGGAAATTCTGGGCGAATCGCGGGACCTATTGAAGCAGGCGGCCGTGGCCGGCGCCGAAAATCGCGCGCCGCTTTCCTACAAAGAGGCCCAGGAGGCAATCAAGGCAACCGAAGAGTTCATCACCGCGGATCGGTATAATAAGTCGGAGGCGCGGGATCGTGCGCAAAATGCCTCGTACTTATGCCGACGCGCGGCCTTCTTCGCAAATTGGATCACGAACTTGCGCAAGGAGGACGCCAACTGGGAAAAGCTGATCCGCCAATTTGAAACGGAGCTCGCCAGCGCTGGCCGCACGCTGCACATGGATCTGGAGTTCGATCAGGATTTTGATCTGCCGACGCAGGCTATCTTAGCGGCCATTCGCAGCCTGCAGGAAGACCGCTCGCATCTTCAGAAAGAACTGACCGAACGGGACGACGAGATCGGTCGGCTGGAAGCCGATCTGGGCAAGCTTCGAACTGAGACTGGAAAATATGTGGCGGAGCTTGAAACCAAGCGGGAAGAACTGGAGCGGCGCAAGCAGATCGAGAACAAAATCGGCGATATCAGCGGCAATTTCAAGCCCGAAGAGGGGACGGTCCTGCAGCAGGGGGAGAAAATCATCCTGCGCCTCACGGGACTGCGGTTTAATTCGGGGTCGAGCGCGATTCGATCCGAGAACTTTCCCTTGCTGAATAAGGCTCAACAGGCGATCCGCGAATTTCCCGACTGGCACATAGAAATCCAGGGGCACACGGATTCGCAAGGAGAGGAGCAAGAGAATCTGGAGCTTTCCCAAAAACGCGCCGAAGCGGTGCGCACCTATTTGATCCAAAACATGAATCTGGCCGAAGATATGATTTCGGCGCAGGGATTTGGCGAGAGCCTGCCGGTGGCATCGAATGAAAACGCCGCCGGCCGCGCCGCCAACCGGCGCATCGAGATCATTCTGACGCCCTGATGATGATAAGCTCTTCTAAATCACTGACACTGGATAACCTGCCATGGCCCGGATGAATCTGAAGCAGATGAAAGAGCTGTACGTCGGCTCGCAGCACCAGGATTTCTACGACCAGTTGCTGGGCGAATACGACCAGATGATGGATTGGGAATCGCGCCTGGAACGCGAGAGCCCTTTTTTCCAGAAACTTATCGCCGATCATCGCGTCAAGACCATCCTGGATGCCGGCTGCGGCACGGGTCGTCACTGCTTCCACTTTTTTTCGCTGGGCGTGGAATCTGTCGTCGGCGCCGACGTTTCCGAAAATGTGGTGGAATTGGCTCAGAAGCGCGCCGATGCCATCGGCGGAGACATCCGCTTCGTGCAGGCCTCCTTTACGAATCTAACGGATCAATTGAGCGGGCCCTTCAATCTGGTCTGCTGCCTGGGGAATTCCATATCGCATCTGCTGACCTATGACGATCTGGAGCTGGCATTGAAGAATTTCCGCTCGCTCATTTCGGCTCGCGGTGTGGTTCTGCTACACTGTCTCAATTGGCAGCGTCGGTTGACGGCCCAGGAACGCTTCTTCAACCCCAAGGGACACCCCCAGCCGGAAGGGGAAAAGCTCTTCTTCCGATTCCTCGATTACCATGACGAGCTGGTCACGATGAACCTGCTCATCTTCCAAAAAGACCCCTCGAGCAACGGCAAATGGTCCTACCGGATTAATTCGACCACCCTGCGTCCCTGGCGCAGCGAAATCCTGCGCATGGCCTTCAAAGGCGCCGACTTATCCATCATTGCCGAATATGGCGGAATGGATCTGTCCTCCTACAGTCCTGCTACATCGCCGGATTACATTGTGCTGGCGAAAAAATAGGGATTAAGGGAAGCCTCGCCTCTATAACTCTTCCCGCAGAAACCGTTTGGTCTGGCGTATTCCTGCTTTTACCTTGATGGGGAATGCTGTATAACCCCGCAGTCGCCATGCCCAAGATTAATCGAATTACCCTAATTGAACCCGAACCCGCCGGTTTTCACGTCTTCAGCCGTTTCCCCATGCCCCGTCTGGGACTCCCGCTCTTGGGCGCCATCCTCAAGCGTCAGGGTTATGAGGTTCGTGTCCATATCGGCGCCTGCCAGGCCAAAGATATCCGTTCTTACGCCGAAAGCCATCTCATCGGCATATCCACAACAACATCCACGGCGCCTGAGGCCTACCGGCTGGCCGACATATTCCGGCGAATGGGAAAACTCGTGGTTATCGGCGGAGTTCACGCCACTTTCGTCCCGGAAGACGCTCTGCAACATGCTGATTATGTCCTGCGCGGAGAAGCTGAAGATGGGTTTCCTCATCTTCTGCGGTGCCTGTCGGGAGGAGACGGTTTCGCCGAAGTGCTCGGGTTAAGTTACCGCCGCGGCGAGGTGATCTTTCACAATCCCGATCCCCCTTTTATTGCTGATCTGGATCGGCTGCCCTTTCCCGATTTCAGTCTGATGGTTTCCCGGACTCAACTTTTCGATATCCCCATTCAAGCCTCGCGGGGCTGCCCCTTTCCCTGCAACTTCTGCTCGGTGACCAAAATGTTCGGCCGCAAGGTGCGCTTTCGCTCCGTGGCCAGCGTGATTGCGGAGCTGCGGCAGATTCCCAAGCCTTCCGTCTTCTTTTATGATGACAATTTCTGCGCCCGGCCGGAATTCACCAAATCCCTGCTCGAAACCATGCTGCGCGAGGGCGTCAAACTCGATTACTTCTCTGCCCAGGTGCGCGCCGACATGACCCGCGATCTCGAGATGATGAAACTCTTTCGTGCCGCCGGCGGGCGCCAGGTTTATGTCGGCTTTGAATCCATCAATCCCGAATCGTTGAAGGCTTACGACAAGAGACAGAGTATTGATGAAATCGCGAGTTCCATGGAGGTCTTTCGGCGTTTCAAAATTCACGTTCACGGCATGTTCGTTATCGGATCGGATTATGATGATAATCAAACCGCCCGGCAAACGCTCCGCTTTGCCCGCAAAACCGGCATGGACACGGTTCAATTCATGATGCTGACGCCGCTCCCGGGAACGGAGTTGTACCGCGACCTGGAAGAACAGGACCGAATCCTGACTCGCGATTGGAGTCTCTACGATGCGCATCATGCCGTCTATTTGCCCAAGCGCATGACACCGCTGCAGTTGCAGAAATCTGCCATCTCCGGGATGTCTCATTTCTATTCTCCGCGCAGAATTCTAAGCGGATTGGCGCAACGGGATACCTTCAAGGTATCCCGCGCCGCCATGGGGATGTATATCCTTCGGCGCTGGAAGTGGGAGAACCGGCATTGGACGAGGGAACTGATGCGCCTGAGCTTGCAAGCGCGCCGGCGGCGTCTGGAAAAGCAATTGGGGGATCTTGCCGGACAGCTCGATACAGCGCTCCAGCAGCTTCCCGCACGGCTGGAAAATGTGCGTAAGCAAGCTGAGCAGTTGGCCCGGCAGATTGAGCAGTTAGGCCAAAATCTTTTGGCGGATGTCGAGAAGGATTTGCTCTTGCTGGAAAAAAAGGTCCAGTACCTCAGCAAGGAAGTTCTATGCGTCCTCGATCAGATCAGGCCGGGTGGAGACGATAGAATCGTTCCAGCGGGAGCAGCCAAATAGAAATCCATGGCATGGCAATAGCAATTATGAACAAGGGCGGTCATGCGACCGCCCTTGTTGTCTCTGAAATCCAAATCCCGGCTCTATTTCATGAGCAGCGCCTTTTCGGTGTAGATGTAGCCTCCCGCCTTCATCTGCACGAGGTAGAGGCCGGAGGCGATGTTGCCGGCATTCCAGGTCAGGGTGTGATAACCGGCGTCCAGATTTTTATGGAGCAGGGTGGTCACGCGGCTGCCGAGGATATTATAAACGTCAATGCGCACTTCCGCGGCCTGAGGCAAGCCGAATTGAAGCTGCGCCGCTGGATTGAAAGGATTGGGGTAAGGCGGCGACAGGAAAAAGACTTCGGGAACGGCCTTCAGGAGATCGTTGTCGTCCCATCCGGCGACCTGCCAGCCGATTTCACCGGCGGCCAGGCCGTTGCCGCTGCTCGTTCCCTGCTTCTGAAACGGAAAGGCATCTTCATGAAGCACCTGGCCCGTCTGTTGATCTCCGATATGGCAGCGATATAGGTATAGCCCGGCCGGCGCTCCCGCCGGAACCGCCTGCGACATGGCCCGAGTCCAGGTGGTCTGACCCGGCATATTCAAATCCAGCCGCACGAGCAGGGGCCCATAGACCGATCCGTTGGGCAGGACGACGTCGATCCACAGGTCATACGTATAAGGCTGCGTTCCTGCATTATGAAGATCGAGAGCATATTGGAAATTTCCGCCACCCGAGGGTAGGGTAATGGGCGGATTCTGTGGGGTCAGCGAAATCGTTACCGGCGCATTGGTTCCAAGCCTCTTGGTCATGGAGGCGGGGAATTGCACGCCGTAAATCGTCGGTGAGGACATCGGGGCCGTGGCGTAGAGGTTGACCGATTCCGAGTAATAGGTCCCCTGAACCGGAGTGGCGGCGTGAAAGGCTCGCACATAGCACCAGCCGCCTGCTTCGGCGGTTGTGCCGGGGACAACGAATGTCCCCGCCGAAGGGGCTCCACCGGTCAGACCCACTTGGCCACTGCCCATCAGCACATCATCATCGGTCGGTAGGCCCATGCTGCCAGGCTGAGTGGAGGGATCGTCCATGCCGTCGCCGGCGGCGTCCCAAATGAAATGAATCACGGATCCAACGGCCAAGGGCTGCCCATTTTCATCCGGCACCACGCCGAAAAAGCCCGACGCGTAATTCGTTGCCGTGATCATGTAGGGCTGCGCTCGGAGACCGATGACCGCCACGCCAATAACCGCGAAGAGGATCAAAGAGAGCAGGAGAATTGACTTCTTCAATTTTCACCTCCAATTTTTGGAGGATTATTCCGGCTCATGCCTTGGGCCGGAGGCGCCGGAGGAACAGAACCCAAATTGGCCGAGCGCGAATATAGGGGATTATAGTTCCGAGGGCCCACGTTGCCGTCGCCGAGTTGTAGCGGCTGCGGATAGGACGGCCAATTAAATCCCGGATGGCCGGGAGCGATATAAATCCAATACCCTTGCAGCGGCTCGAACTGTGTCAAATTTCCTTGCCAGTTTCCATTTCCGTCCTTCCAAGCGTAAGAATAACTACCGGTGGCCGCATCGTAATTCATAATCAGATCGGATTGGAAAAGATACATTCCACCCTGAAAGCCTGTTAGACCGGAGCCGGCAATGGCCGCAGGAATAGCCCACACCGAGCCCACGGCATTGTAACCCGGGGTCATGGCGCCCATGTTGTAGACAGGCATCTCGACCACGTTGCCATAGGTCACAAGAGTCTGAGTGACAGGGTGATCCGGCTGGACGTAGATCCAGTAGGCGGAAGATTCACTGAGCAGGTTGAAATCCCCCTCCCAGGCGCCAGTACTTTCATTGTACCAGCACATTTCAAACTGTCCGGTTGCTGGATTCCAGCGCAGGATTTGGTCCGAATCCTGAGGATCATTTCCGCCGGTCAACTGATCACCAAGAACATTGTCCACGGACTTGTTGGTCGGAAGCAGAGGGAAGGAACTTTGGGTATACCCGCGCCCCACATCCAACTTCCAGAAGCCAACGGTGTTGGAGGGGCCGGATTCGGCCGCATGGGCGCAAATCCCCCAAGAGGCAAACGCGGCAAAGGCCAGAATTAGTGTAATTTGCTGCTTGGACATGGTCCTTCTATGGTGGCTCACAAACAATATAATAAATATTTTCCCCAAATGCAAGCCTTTTTTTGCCCAAAGGTGCGAGAAATGCCGCTAATTGGCTTGCTTCCAAGGTGTTAGCTTAAATATATTTAAGGAGTTCGAAAATACGGCCAGAAAATCACAGAAACGGACGATGGCACAAGGATCCATGCTGAGGACGAGCCGGAAATTACTCTGGGCAATTATTTTCTCCATCGCCATGGCTTATCTGGAGGCGGCCGTGGTCGTTTATCTACGGCAAATTTATTACCCTCACGGGTTCGGCTTCCCGCTGAAGGTCATTCCCACGGCGACGATTTTCATCGAACTGGGCCGCGAGGCGGCTACCATCGCCATGCTGGCCGCCATCGGGATCTTCTGCGGCCGCACCAGAATCGAACGATTCGCTTACCTCATGCTCTCCTTTGGCGTCTGGGATATATTATATTACGTCTGGCTCAAGATTTTCATTGGCTGGCCCGCCTCTTTGTTGACCTGGGATATCCTCTTTTTAATTCCATTGCCCTGGGTCGGGCCGGTACTGGCGCCGGTGCTCGTCTCGCTGGCTTTAATTCTCTCGGCGTTTTATCTTATATCAAGGGAGGATCGGGGCGCAGCGGTCCACTTTCCCCGCTGGGCCTGGTGGGCTGAAATCCTCGCGGGCATGATCATCATCGCCTCTTTTATATGGGACGCTCGAAATATCACGGCAGGCGGATATCCAAATCCCTTTCACTGGGAGGTGTTTTTGACGGGCATGATTGCAGGGCTGGCTATTTTTGTTTGGCAGGCGCGGGCGAACCATTTTGTCGAATTGCCTTGACGATGCGGCAGAAATTTCTTTGCGATTCAGGGACAGCTGTGCCGGACTTCCTGGCAAATTATTTGCCCAATCTCTGCGTCCAGAATCGCCGCTTTTTCGAATCGCCCTATGTCTGGCAGTTTGAACCGTCGGATTTGCCGCTCGATCCACGGCGGCGCTTTCCGACGGCGCGACGCGCGTGTCTCGAGATCGGATTCGGTCATGGAGAAGTGCTGGAGCAACTTGTCCAACGTCACCCCGAGACGGCCTTTATAGGGATCGAACGCCGGCCGGCTCGAGTGCGCAAAACGTTGAAACGGCTGCATCGCGCCGCCGTCGAAAACTGCTTGCTGATTCGCGCCAATCTTGAACTCATCGAAAGGCCGATCTTCACTCCCGAAGCGTTCGATGAGATTCTCATCAATCATCCCGATCCCTGGCCGAAACGACGGCACGAACACCACCGTTTCTTCCGACGGGAAACCGTGACGTGGCTGACCCATCTGCTCGCCGCCGGCGGTGCCATAGAAGTGGCCAGCGATCAGCGGGACTATTTCTTTCATATTCTGCGGCTCTTCGAGGAAGACAGCCGCCTGAGCAGCTCTCTGGCGCCGCCCGGCTATTCTCGCGAGCCGATCGCTGGGCGCGTGATGAGCCGCTTTGAAAAAAGAGTCCGCGCTGCCGGAAACCCGGTCTGGATTTTACGGTTTCAAAAGAAGTGAGTCAGAAAGGTCTGGTGCAATCCAACATCGAAACTCAGCCCCAGTTTTCCCACGTGACCTTCATCCTGAATCCCCGTTCCGGGCTATTAGGCCCCAAGGGGATGGTCGTGCGCCAGATTGACCGCATCTGGGGCGCCGCCAATCGGCGCTATACCGTCTTGGTGACCACCCGCGCGGGCGAAGGCGAACGCCTAGCCCGCGAAGAGGCGCATCGCGGCGCTGAATTGATTGTAGCCGTGGGGGGAGACGGCACACTCAACGAGGTGGTTCGAGGCGTCCTGGGGACGAAAGTTTGCGTAGGTCTGCTCCCCACCGGTTCGGGCAATGGCTATGCCCGGCACTGGAAGATCCCGCTGAAAGTTGACAAATCCTGCCGCGCTTTGCTGAATCCCCGCATCGTCGCCTGCGATCTGGGCTACGCCGACGACCACCCTTTCATGGTCACCTTCGGCTGCGGAGTTGACGCCGAAATCAGCGCGCGTTACCGCCATAGCACCGTCCGGGGCATGGCCTCTTATTTCTATCACGGCTGGCGAGCGCTGAGAGAATACCGCAGCCCCGAGGTACGCGTTCATCTAAATGGCGACATGATTTACTCCGGCAAACCACTGCTGCTTACGATGGCCAACACCCGCGGCTATGGCGGCGGGACCATCATCGCGCCGCAGGCTCGCGCGGATGATGGGTGGCTGGATCTGTGCATCTTCGATAACCTCACCCTCAAGGAAAGTCTGCTGAATCTGCCCAGCCTCTTCAACGGAAACGTGGAGAAGATCGCCGGATATCGCCACTTCCAGCTCCAACAGGCCCGTTTGGAGCGTGATAATGGCGGCTATATCCATGTGGACGGAGATTCGTACCCCGGCAAGTCAGAAATCAGAATTAGCATCCAGCCTGGCATCGTGCCCTTCGCCTTGCCCGCCTAAAAAATCCCCGTGGAATTCGATCCAGGCGAGTCCAAGCGACTCGCCCGTTTTGTAGCGGAATTGTGCGCTGCGTCATTTTCTTAAAGCTCCGATATAACTATTTTTAAGGTCATCCCATAAAAAACAAGACCGCTGGACGCTTTCATTCCGGCAAATTTTTGCGTAACTTGTATGAGCGGAATGGAAAAACCCTGCGGGGCAGAAGGTTCTCTATCAATTAAAGGAGAGATTATGAGGAGGCAGCCGATTTTGGCGTTGGGCCTTATGGCAGGCTTGCTGTTTATGGCCACAGCGAGCCAGGCGCTATTGCCCGACTTCACCAAGGAAGAACTAATCCAAAGATCAGAGGCCATCATCCTGGGCACAGTCCAAGATATGAGCTCATCGTGGGCGGCGGATCATGCGCAGATTTACACCTACATGGTCTTCCGAGTCGAGGCTCAATTTAAGGGCAGGCCGGCAGGCCAGGAAATGACCATCCAGATTCCCGGGGGAACGGCAGACGGCATTACGCAATGGGTCAGCGACGTTCCGCACCTGGAACCGGGGATGCGAGTCATTCTGCACATCTTTACTCAGGATACCGGCTATCCCTGGATTTACGGCTGGGAGAAGGGCGTTCTGAGGGTCGAAAATGACGCCCTCCCGGACTACAACATGACCGTTGCTCAGTTCCGCCGCTTGGTGGAAAAGGTCGAGGATAGGAAAGGAGCCGAAAATGAATAAGACTCCCATCGGAACCATCGCGACGGCTCTGATTCTGATCGCCTCGCTCAGCGTTCCCTTCAGCCAGGCCTACGTCCTGCTTCCAGTCAATTGGAATTATCTGGGCGGCAATCCGGTTACGGTCAACATCTACATCAATCCCAACTGCGCCGATCCCTCGGCGCCGAATGAACTGACTACCTTACAAAGCGCCATGAGTACCTGGGGCAATGCCGGTGCGAACTTTCATTTCAATTATGCGGGGCCGACAAGCGTCACCGGCGCGACGTACAATGGCCAGAATGACGTCTGCTGGAATCCCGGCAGCAGCGGCGGGGCTCTGGCCACGACCTATTATTGGGGATCGCCGCCTAATATGACCCAGGCCGATATGGTTTTCTGGGACGGCCCTTGGACCTGGAGCACGAGCTGGCCGACTTCTGCTCAGTTTGACGTCGAAAGCGTGGGGCTGCACGAGTTCGGCCACATCGTCGGTCTGGATCACTCTCAGTTCAACTACGCGGTGATGTGGTACGCCATCGCCAATGGCGAAGTGCAGCGAACCCTGAATCAGGATGACATCAACGGCATCCTGGCTATCTATGGTCCCGGCGGCACTCCCAATCTGACCGTGGACATGAACCCCACGGGATCCACCATCGTTCCGGCAGGCGGCGGCAACATCCCTTATACGGTCAACATCCACAATAACGGTTCAGGCACGGCCATTTTCGCCGCCTGGACGCAATACTTCAATTCGCAAGGGCAATCCTATCCGTATGTCATCCAGCGTCCCAGCCTCACCCTGTCCGGCGGCGGCACCATTTTGCGCTCGTTGACGCTGACGATTGCGGGATCCCTGCCATCGGGGACTTACACCTACTACTGCCGGACGGCCAATTCCATCGGCGGCACACCCTATTATGGCCAGGATAGCTTCCAGTTCAGCAAGAGCGCCATGGATAATGGCGGCCCCTGGATCAGCCAGACCAGCTCCACCGGGTGGGATGATCCTATAGTCCTGGACGCCGTCGTTCCCGAGAAATTCCAGGTCGTCGGCCCCTATCCCAATCCCTTCAACCCCGAGACAGCGATTCAATTTGACTTGCCCCAGGCGGCGCGCTTGAACCTTGCCATCTACGATCTGCAAGGCCGCAAACTGGTGGATCTGCTCGACGGGAATCTGGAGGCCGGCCATTATTCCGCCATCTGGAATGCGGCGAACTACCCCTCCGGAACATACCTTTACCGTCTGACGTCGGATTTGGGCACGGCCAGCGGCAAGCTGGTGCTGATGAAGTAAAAGGATCTAATTTGGTGCAAAAAGGCGCCTTGCGGCGCCTTTTTTATTAAGCGCGAAAGGCAAGATTTAGAATTGCCTCGCCCGCGAAAAAGTCTATATTCTGGCACCGTATGGCACGGTGCGAAAAACCCCGAAATTTGCTTGATTCCCCGATGAGATTTTAATATCTTCGTAGTATAATCATACTCCTATGATAGTCCTTAAGGATTACTTAGAATCAAGCAAAAACGGAGAAGAAAACCATGGGAAAGCACTTCCTCATCTCAGCAGGATTGCTATTAGCCCTGGCAATTCTGCTTGGTATGGCCCAAGCTGAAGAACCAAAAAAGGAGGGCAAGTTCTTCGGAAAGGTCTATTTTGATTATTTCCACGACTTCTCGAGCACCGAAATTGACCCCGCCAGAATCTCGCCGGCCGGCCAAAAGAATGGATTTGAGTTCACGCGGATTTACTTCGGATATGACCGCGACATCGCCGAGAACTTCAGCATCCGCTTCCTGATGGATGTGGATAATACACAGGACGATACCGGCAAGAAAGCCTGGCGGCCCTTCATGAAAAATGCCTACCTGGCCATGAATTGCAAGCTCATCAAGGGATCCAAGTGGTATTTCGGCATGATCGGCATGCCGTTCGTCGGCGTGCCGGAGAGTCATTGGGGCTACCGCTCGCTTTACAAACTGCCGATGGATTACGTGGGCTGGGGAAATACCGCGGATCTGGGCATCAGCTGGAAAGGCATATGGCAGGAAAAGTATCAGCTGGAATTTGCGCTGGCCAACGGCGCGGGTTTCAAAAATCCCGAGGCGGACATGTTCAAGCTGATCGAGCTGCGGCCAACCGCCTACCTGCTGGAAAAAGCGCTCACGGTATCTGCTTTTGGCAGCTATGAAGCGGTGAATGACAGCTCGAACGCTTTGATCTTTGCCGTGATGGCAGGCTATGATCACAGGCTGTTCAGAGTGGGCGGAGAGTTTTCGACGAGATCGGTTTTCAAGGGATATGTGAACGCCAATGGGAAAGCAGCGGAGCTTGCGCAGAACAATCTCTCATTTTGGGTGCACGCAAAGCACATCGAAAAGCTCACGATTCTGGGTCGTTATGACTTCTATGAACCGAATACCGGGGTGTCCAGCGACAAAACCTCGGCGCTGATTGCGGGCCTTGATTTTCGCCCGGCTCAGAACGTCCACTTCATCCCCAATGTCCAGCTGCAGATGAATGAGCGGGACAATGATCCCGAAACCGATGTGGACGAGAGCGCCTCGTTGAACACTTTCTATGTCACTTTCGAATACGGCTGGTAAAGTACCCAGCGGATCCCAAAAAATCTGGGCGAGCCGGTCACGTTGCCGGCTCGCCCTTTATAGTATTGTATTGTCGTCGGTTCGCTTTCGTCGCCTGACGTCTAACCTGCCCTTAGTTCGCTAAGCCTCATTTCGCGGGGAGTAAGATCAGAGAGTTTTCGGTTAGGATCTACGCGCCGTTCGCAGCCTTCCAGCCAATCGTGCAGCTCCGAGATTAGGAAGGGCTTATCGAATACCTGGCAGCCCAATTCTCGGGCGCGGCGGCGCAGGAGCGGATTCCATCCGCCGGAAATCAGCGCCATATTTTCGACTTTGCAGCCCTTGCGCTTCTGAGTTTCCAGAAAATCCAATCCGGAAGTGTGGGGCATGTTCAGATCGCTGATGATGAAGTCGCAGCAGGCCAAGCCGTGGGGACAGGTGCAACTCTGATCCAGCGTCAAGGGACAGAGTTTGGGATCGGCGAAGGCCTCAACCTCGTAGCCCCGATTCATGAGGATCGTCGAAAGAAGCGTCCGAATATTCTCGTCATCATCAAACACATAGGCGCGCAGCCTCATCTCCCCGTTCTCCTTTCCAATCATCGAAAGTAATACGCCCTGCCACTGGCCTTTTTTGTTAGCGAGCGTCATTTCCTGCCATATTATACGCAAATGCGGGCGTTTTGTTGCCCGGAGTGCGCCTTTTTGGACCCCAGAAGGCACAAAAAAAGCGGCTCCCCAGGCCGCGGCTTCTTCGTGTGAACCTTGTCAAACTATTTTGGCAATCGCCTTTCGGAATTAGTTAAGTTATTGATATGGCTATAATTACTTTCGGTCGTTTGCTGCGCCGGGATATAAATTATAATGGTTGTCCCCTGGCCGGGGGTGGAATCCACTTGAATATTTGCCTGATATTTCCCCAAAATCTGCTTTACGCTGGATAGTCCCAAACCCGTTCCGGTCGGCTCACCATTTGATTGGCGCCCGGCGAGGGGTTTGGTGGTGAAAAATGGATCGAAGATGCGGTTCAGATGCTCAGGCGCTATCCCCGAACCGCTGTCGCCGATCTCTACAACAATGCCGCCATCCGCTTGAGCCTTCGTGGTAACATGAAGCCGCTTTTGGTCTCGGCCGTGCATAGCGTCAAGAGCATTCTTGATGATGTTCATGAAGGCCTGTGAAAATTCGCAATAGACGCCCCGAACCGTCCGCAGGTTGGAATCAAAGTTGTAGCGCTTCTCGATATCATGCTTGAAGACCATATCAGAGTTATAAAAGTCGAGCTCTTGGATTAATAGGTTATTCAGATCAATCTCCTGCACATCTTGATCCTGCTCTTGGCGGGTTTTGCTCAGGATGCTGTTGATCATCGAGCTCAGGCGCTGCGATTGCTGCAGGATATCATCGAGGTGCGGAAGGTCACCCTGCATAAGTTGCAGCAATTCAACGCTGTTTATAATGCCCTGCAGCGGGCTGTTCAAGTTGTGCGCTAAGCCGGCCACCATCAGGCCCATGGTGGAACGCATTTTTTCCTCGATCTCTTTGATCTCCCGGGCAAAATTCTGCTCCCGGGTCTTTTTCCATTCGGTGATATCGGTCATCGCGCCTTCGATAAGACCCGGCCCGCCATTTTCGCCGGGAGAGTAGGTTGCGTTCAACAGCACCCACACGGCGCTTCCATCTTTCCTGATCAGAGGCATTTCATAATGGGCGAGGGATTTGCCATCCACCAGCCGGCCAAGTTGCTCGGCAAAATTGCTTGGCGAACCAAGGCTGGCTTCGGCATCAACACTCATCAACTCCTCACGCGAGGAATAGCCCAAAATTCTCGCATGAGCTTCATTGCAATCCAGTCGCTGGAGTTTGAAGGTAATTGGATCGAAGGAGAAGCGGAAGATTCCGGCCGGGTTGTCCGCCAGCAATCGCCGATAGCGCGCCTCGGATTGGCGAAGTTCATGTTCCACCGTCTTAAGATCGGTAATATCAATAATAGTCCCCTGAATGATCAGCGGCTCATTCGTCTCGCCAATGAGCATGGTGGCGTTTTCCAAGACCCAGGCCTTGCTGCCGTCTCCCCGCAGCAATTCATGCTGATAGTTGGAAATGGACCCTTTCTCCCACAGAATGCTCAGGAATTTTTCCCGATCCTCGGCTTCTTCATAGAAATCCTGAACCCGGCATTGAGTCATTTCCTCTTTTGACGTGAAGCCCAGAATGCGCATCATGGTATTGTTTATTTCCAGAATGCGGCCGTCCAGCGAAGTGCGGTAAACGCCCGCCAGGCTTCGTTCGAAAAGCAGCCGATAGCGCTGCTCGGACAAGGTCAGGACCTTCTCTGCCTGCTTGCGCTCACTGATATCCCTGAGGATGGTCACCAGGCAGGCAGGCTGATCCTCCGCCCCCTTGACCACGCCCAAGGAGATCTCGCTCTCAAAAATCTTGCCGTTCTTGCGAACGCATAAGGTCTCGAAATTCTTCAGGCTGCCCCGCTGGGCGATTTCCCTTAAAATGAGGAGCGCCCGGGACCTCTCTTTGGGGGCCAGCACGTCAATCAAATTTCGGCCGACGATCTCGCTTCGTTCTGTGAAGCCGTGCAGACTCAGGGCGGCCTGATTGCAGCTCATGAAGACGCCGTCCAGATTGGCGATGGCGATGCCATCCGGTGAAAAATCAAAGAGGTTGCGCAGCATGTTCTCATTGATTTTTACTTCCTCGAATAGTTTCTCGAGATGTTCCGCATGGGTTTTCTGTTCCTGCGCAGAATTCTCGATGGTGACCAGCATCTCATTGATTTGGCCCGCCAAGCCTGCCACTTCATCGCGGCCCTGAACCGGAACTCGCACCGAAAGATCTCCGGCGGCGGCAATTTCGGCGACCGTTTGATTCAGACCCGTCAGCCGCGAGACCAAGCCTCGCTGCAGCAGAATGAGGAGCAGCAGCGCAAAGAGCAGACTGGCACCCAAGAGCATGTATAACAAGATTCGGGCCGTTTTCACGGCTTCCGTCATGAGTTCGCGGGGGAAATTCGTTCGCAGAATCAGCGCCGGCTGACCGAGATAGTCCTTTAGAAGATAATACCCCGCGGCCGCGTCGGAATCGTAGGCATGAAAGGACCAGGGATCGGATCCAACCAATTGGGGCCGGGCCTCGCGAACATCTTGGGGATTGTCCTGGGCATCGAGCTGGAAGGCTTGGATGACAACATGAGTGATCTCGGAATAGTAAGCGAATTCGTCATCATCCAGCAGGCGCCCAAAAACCAAGGTACCCTGCGGCGGCCCTGAAAAATCGCTGTGAAAAATAACATGCGCGGCAAAAAGCATCGGGCCATCATCCGTGATGACCAAGCCGGAAACCAGGGTATCCGCCCGGGACTTAGTGATCAAATCTGAGCTGTCCTGCAGATGGGCGATAAGACATGAGCAAGCGGGTTCCAATGAGTCTGGATTGGTATAGATCATTTTCCCAAAGGTGAGCCGCCCGGCGAGGTCAATAAAAGCCATAAGATTAAGATCCAAATTCTTGTAGGCTTGGGCTGTAAGATTTCCGCGGGCAAATTCTTGATTCTGGCCTTGCACAAATTGATAGCTGTCATCCCAAATCGCCCAGTCCGAAACCGCTTGGCTCAAGGCCTTTTTGTCGTTCTCGATGGCATCCAGGGCGCGATGCAAATTGCGATGCGCCTGCTGGCGTTCGAGAATTCCAAAGCTCTGTAAAACAATTGATTGTGCAGACCAGTAGAGGACGGCGAAGAGGACCAGAACCGGACCCATGATGAGGAGAAGAGTTTTGGTGCGGAGATTCATCAGAAATCCACGGTCAATTCCGGGCTTTTGCATATCATTTCGGTAATATCAATGATCGTTCCCTGAATGAGCAGGGGCTCTTCTTTGTAACCGACGACTAACCGGACATTTTCCAATACCCAGGCCGGCTGGCCATCGCCTCGCAGTATTTCGCGCCTGAAATTCGAGATGGAGCCTTTGTCCCACAATTCACTGGCAAATCTTTCCTGCTCCCGCGGATCACAGTAGTAATCAGGCATTTTGTGCGATAAGAGCTCTTCCTTGGTTCTGCATCCGAAAATCTCCAGGCCAGCCTCATTCATGTCCAGAATTTGGCCATCCAGCGTCGTGCGAAAAACTCCGGCCGGGTTACGTTCGAATAGCAACCGGTAGCGTTGTTCGGACAGGGATAAGGCCTGCTCGATTCGCTTGCGTTGGTCGCGGTCTCGAGCCATGGAAACGACGCAGGATGGCCGGCCATCCACGCCTCTGACGATGCTGATCGAGATTTCCACTGCGAAAAGTGCCCCGCCTTTCCCGATGAATAACGTCTCGATATTCCCCAGGCTGCCCTGACGAATCATCTCCTTCATCGCCTCGATGACTTTTTGCCGCTCATTGGGGGTCACGAACTCCAGTATCCTATGCCCGATCATCTGGCTCTTGTCCGTCAGTCGGTGCATGTTCAGCAGGGCCTGATTGCACTGAATAATCGTCCCGTCCAGATCCATGATGGCAATTCCATCGGGTGATGAATCGAAAATGCCGCGCAACATTTCTTCCTTGACCTTAATCTGCTTATAGAACTCCTGCAATTCATTCGAGGCCGCCTTCTGTTCCGCATTGGACGTCTCGA
>Ga0315284_10000464_pt1 | contig 55315 bp, 52 predicted proteins | sample YL17G09_16_MG_FD_203696 | JGI IMG/M metagenome (GOLD analysis project Ga0315284, IMG submission 203696) | Sediment microbial communities from Yellowstone Lake, YNP, Wyoming, USA - YL17G09_16 | ecosystem: Environmental > Aquatic > Freshwater > Lake > Sediment | place: USA: Wyoming | collected...
ATATTTCCAGATTTAGAAAAGGATGTGCGCGAGAACCTCCGAGAACTCGTTTCTATCTTTGAAGGGTTTATTGAAGACTATCCTGAAGAGTACCTCTGGAGCTATAAAATCTGGAAATATTCCGATGAAAAGAAGTTATTAATTTTAAGCGATGGCAAGGCAGGGCACCTCAGGCAATCCCAATCTATTGCCAGGATCATGGCCGAATCTTTTAAATCCAGAGCCATGCAGTTTGAGACAGAGGCGATAGAGGTAAAATTCAAAAATAAATTTTCAAAACAGGCACTTTTGCTCAGTTCGGGATTAAGCGGGCGCTATCACTGCCAGGGTTGCCTCTGGTGTCTAAGAAAATTTCTTCAGCGAGATTCCTGTAGTGCATTGATAAGTAGCCACCCCGATTACATTGTATCCTCTGGCGCCTCGTTAGCAGCGGTTAATTTTATTTTATCCAGGGAAAACTTAAGTAAGTCTATCGTGAATATGCGCCCTTCCATTCTTAGTACCGCCAGGTTTGATTTAGTGATTATGCCGCGCCACGACTCTCCAACAAAGAAAAGGAATGTTTTGGTTACCGAGGGTGCTTTGAATATGATTGATGAGCGTTATCTTGCTGAACAATCCCGAGATTTGTTGCAGGCCTTTGGCCTTGAGCCCGCTACTTTAGATCCTGCCATTGCTTTATTTATCGGGGGGAATAGCAAGAATTTCCGTCTTCGCAAAGACACAGTTTTAGAGGCAATTGAGCAGATCAAAGTAGCATCCCAGAAATTAAATGCCAATATCCTGGTTACTACTTCGCGCCGTACTACAAAAGAAATCGAATGTTTAGTCAAAGAGCAATTTAAGGATTATCCAGGTTGTAAAATTTTGATTATTGCTAACGAAAAAAATATCCCTTCTGCCGCAGGCGGTATATTGGGCTTAAGCAGATTAGTCGTGGTTTCGCCGGAGAGTATCTCAATGGTCTGTGAGGCAGCAACCAGTAAAAAATACGTTGTGGTTTTTAATAGTCCCGGGCTGGATAACCGGCATCAAAGATTTCTTGATTACTTCCTCAAGAATAAATATATATACTTGCGCCACACAAAAGAGCTTGGTTTTACGATTGAAAGGATTTGGAAGGATAGGCCGCAAACTAATAGCTTGAAAGATCGCCAGTTAATCAAAACTGCAATAGAGAGGTTAATCTAAAATGAATATTTTACAGATCGTTCCGGAATTAAACGTTGGCGGTGTAGAAACCGGCACACTTGATATGGCAAAACATTTAGTAAGGTTGGGCCATAAGAGTGTGGTGGTTTCTAACGGCGGAAGCCTGGTCAAGGACCTGGAAGAAGCAGGCAGTATTCATTATTGCTTAGCGGTGCACAAAAAATCCCTCTTGACGATGATCAAGATGATTCCCAAATTAGCTGAAATTATCAATAGAGAACAGATTGACATTGTGCATGCGCGTTCGCGCGTCCCTGGCTGGATTGGTTTTTTTGCGGCCAGGAAAACCGGCAAGGTATTCTTGACCACCTGCCACGGATATTACAAGCGGCATTACCTAAGCCGCGTGATGGGATGGGGAAAGTTAATTATCTGTCCTAGCCAGGCGATTGCGCGGCATATGATCGAGAATTTTGACGTTCCCGCCGAACGCATCAGGCTTATTCCGCGCAGCGTAGATTTGCAGAGGTTTAAATTCGTCAGCCCGGATAAGAGAAGACGCGAGGTATTTAATGTTGGAATAATCGGAAGGCTTACCCCGATTAAAGGCCACATCTATTTTCTTAAGGCCATGGCAAAGGTAATCCGTTCCTTTCCCCGCATTAAGATATGGATCGTGGGAGACGCTCCCGCTTCCAAGGAGGGCTATAAAGAAGAAATTCGCATCATGGTCAGAAGGCTGGGGCTGTCGCATTGCACTGAGTTTCTCGGCACGCAGAAAGATATCCCCGAGATATTATCCAATCTTGATCTATTGGTACTCGCCAGTACTTACCCCGAGTCATTCGGCAGAGTGATTATCGAAGCGCAGGCCGCAGGCGTACCGGTGGTAGCCACAAAAATCGGCGGTGTCGTTGATATCATTGATGATGGCGCTACGGGTCTGTTGGTGCCGCCGCAGGAACCCACGGCAATGTCCGAGGCAATCCTAAAAATCATTAAAGATGTTAAGCTAAGCACGTTACTTGCCGAGAATGCCTACAAAAAGGTTAAAGAAAAATTCAACGTTGAGCTGATGGTAGAAAAGAGTTTAAATGTCTATCAAGAAGCATTAAGTAATTTTAAAGTCCTGGTCATTAAACTCGGTTCTTTGGGAGACGTAATTTTATCCACGGCAGCCTTGCGGGCAATCAGGGCAAGATTTAAGGATGGTTATAAGATTAGCCTCTTGGTAGGTGCGCCGGCAAAAGAAGTTGTCTTGCGCTGTCCCTATATCGACGAACTCATTGTCACGGACCTTAAAGATAAAAGTATAGGCGCTTCTTTACGCCTGACACAGCAATTACGTAAACGCAATTTTGATCTTGTCGTGGACCTGCAGAATAACCGCTTGAGTCATTTGCTGGCGCGTTTGAGCCTGGCCAGCCACAGATACGGCTATCATAACGCAAAGTTCGGGTTTTTATTGAATCACCGGATTAAAGACGATAAGGCGCCTCTTGATCCCGTGGCGCATCAATTTCGCATCCTGAAAATGTTGGATATTGATTTAAGCGATGGCAATCTGGAACTCTGGATGAGCCCGCAGGATGAGCTTGATGTCGAAGAATTTCTGCGCAGTAACTGGCTAAGCCCGCAACAGCTGCTGATCGGAGTTAACATCGCTGCCAGCAGCCGTTGGCAGACCAAGACTTGGCCCAGAGAAAAACTGATCAGGTTATGCGAAGAGTTGGCACTGCGCGATATGCGCGTAGTCTTAACCGGCACAGAAGAGGATTTAGAGGAGGCAAACCTGCTGGTTAATGCCATAAAAAATACCAAGCCGATTATTGCCTGCGGTAAAACTTCGATAAACCAACTTGCCTGCCTGATAAAAAGATGCAGGGTGTTTATAACTGGCGACTCAGCACCTTTACATATTGCCGCTGCAGTCGGGACACCCTACATTGCCTTGTTCGGTCCCACTGATCCACAGCGGCACGTGGCTAAAGCATCCCAAGGCATCGTGATCGATCAAAATATGCTCTGCTCTCCCTGTTATAAACCAAGATGTAAGACTAAAGAATGTATGAATAAGATTAGCGTAGAGGAAGTCTTGGAGGCGGTTAATAAACTATTGAAAGAAAAAAACGTTCTATAATTTTATTTACTAAAATAATGAACATCTTATACATTACCAACCATCTCAACATCGGCGGGATTACCAGTTATGTTTTAACCTTAGCCAGCGGCCTGAAAGCAAGAGGTCATCAGGTTTATGTTGCCTCCAGCGGCGCAGGATTAACTTCAAGATTTATTGAAAGAGACATTACCTTTATTCCCATACCGATAAAGACCAAGGCCGAGATTAGCCCCAAGATTTTAGTGAGTATGTTTAAATTATCGCGGTTCGTCAAAGAGAAACAGATTGAGATTCTGCACTCCCACAGCCGCACCACACAAATCCTGGGCTGCCTCTTGGAGAAAAAAACCGGTATTGCGCATATTTCTACCTGCCACGGTTTTTTTAAGAGGAGGCCGTTGCGTAAAATCTTTCCCTGTTGGGGAAGGCGGGTTATTGCCATTAGTGAACAGGTAAAAGAACACCTTCGCAATGATTTTAAATTAGAAGAAGACAAGATTAGAGTGATTAATAACGGAATAGATATAGAAAAATTCAAAATGCAAAATGCAAAATCCAAAATGGAATTTAAAAATAAATTGGGTTTAGGCGACAATCCCGCGGTAGGAATTGTCGCCCGTCTTTCTGATGTAAAGGGGCACATTTATCTGATTCAGGCAATGAAAAATGTTTTAGCGAGTATACCGCAGGCGCAGCTGTTGATTGTCGGCGAAGGCAAGATGCAAGAAGAGTTACTTAACCTGACCAAAACCCTAAAGATAGAAAGAAACGTTTGCTTTATACGAGAGGTAAGCGATACCAGAGAGGTACTCTGGGCAATGGATTTATTTGTTATGCCCTCTTTAAAAGAAGGACTCGGCCTGGCATTAATGGAGGCCATGGCTGCGGGTTTGCCGGTGATTGGTTCTCAAGTCGGCGGGATAAGGAGTTTAATTCAGGATGGCTATAATGGATTATTGGTTGAGCCGGCTGATAGCTCGGCACTTTCCAAGGCAATACTGGAATTATTACAGAACCCCGCAAAGAGAGAACTTTTAGGCAATAATGCGCAAAATTTCATCAGTCAAAATTTCTCACAAGAGAAGATGATTCTGCAGACAGAAGAGGTATATAAAGAATGCGTGTATCTAAAAAATTAACCATCATTGCGGTTGCCGTTTTTTTGTTGCTATTTTTTTCTCTTCGTTTTCTTCAGGGCAATTACGTTGTGCCGATACTTACGTATCATTCGATAGATTATGTAGTTGTTCCCAAGATGGAACTTTTAACGGTCTCGCCGGTAACTTTCGAAAAACAAATGCGTTTTTTAAAGGAGCATCGCTATAATGTTTTACCTTTAGAAACAGTTGCAATGTTAATAAAAGATAAAAAAAAGGTTCCTGCGCACACCGTCGCGATTACCTTTGATGACGGATTCCAAGATAACTACAGGTATGCATTTGCAATATTGAAAAAATATAATCTGCCGGCAACTATTTTTATAATTGTGAATGAGGTAGCCAGGCCTCACGCTAACAGGTTAACCTGGGATGAAATTATAGAGATGAAGGACTCCGGAATCATTAGCTTCGGAAGTCACGCCTTAGATGCGCAGCCTTTAACCGAAATTAAATCTGATGCACAATTGCGCAAACAAATATTTCTCTCTAAGGAAATATTAGAAGAGAGATTAAACTCAAAGGTAACCGCATTTAGTTACGCTCACGGCAGTTTCACTCCTAAAATAAGGCAGTTGGTTATAGACGCAGGATATAAGTTTTCTGTGGCAACAAGGCCCCGTAATCACCCCAAGGATGATATTTTTGCTTTAAGACGGATAAGAATCTCTGAAAAGGATAAAAATTTGCTCCGCTTTTGGTTTAAGGCCTGCGGGTACTATAATCTTTTTAGTAAGAGAAAATAAATAATATATGAAAAATAAACATATACTTATATTTAACGTAAATTGGCTGGGAGATGTCTTGTTTTCGACTGCAGCCATCAGGAACATCCGGCATAATTTCCCCGGCAGTTTTCTTGCCTGCATCATCCCCAGCCGCTGCTATCCGATTTTAAAAGGCAATCCCCATCTGGATGAGATTATTATCTTTGATGAAGAGGACCGCCACAAAAGTATTTTAGCAAAATTAAAATTGGCTCAATATCTTAAGGCCAAGAAATTTGACGCGGTATTTTTACTGCACCGTTCGTTTACCCGCGCACTAATCTGCCGGATAGCCGATATACCAGAGAGGATCGGCTATTATACGAAGAAACGCGGGTTTCTTCTGACCAAAAAGATTATTGCGCCCAATGCGAATACCATGCACCGCATTGATTATTACCTGAATATCATTGAACAGGCCGGGCTTAAGGTCGAGGATAGGTATCCGGAGTTTTTTGTCAACGAGGAAGATGCTAAATTCGTGGAAGATTTTTTAAACAAAAACCTGATCAAAAAAGAAGATTTTTTAGTCGCTATCAACACCGGCGGAAACTGGCAGCCGAAACGCTGGAGTAAAGAATATTGGGCAATATTGGCTGATAGATTGATCGGGGATTTCAAGGCCAAGGTGATGATTACCGGAAGCCAGAATGATTTACCGTTGGCAAAAGAAATCAAAGGCCTGATGATGGCCAAGCCGATCATTGCCAGCGGCATATTTAGCCTGAAGCACTTCGGCGCTTTAACCAGAAGGGCAGATTTATTTATTACCGCCGACTCCGGGCCTTTACATATTGCCAATGCCGCGGGCTGTAAAAGGATAATTGCGCTTTTTGGCCCTACCCACCCCTCTATCACCGGTCCTTATCCGCAAAAAAATGTGACTATTCTTTCTAAGGATGTAGGCTGCAAGATCCCTTGTTACGTCGTAAATTGCCGGGACAACCGCTGTATGAAGGCAATCACGCCGGATGATGTAATTGAAAAAATAAAAAGTTTGCGGTTATAGGATTATGAAAATTAATAAGATTCTTTTTATTACTTTAAGTAACTTTGGCGATGTCATACTGACCTTGCCGGCCTTAGATTATTTAAGGGCAAGATTTCCTCAGGCAGAAATCACGGTTATGGTAGGTAACCGGCCTAAAGAGATATTCGAAGATAACCCCGATATCCACAAACTGATTATCTACGATAAACGTGCAAGATTAAGCAATAAGATCAGATTGTTCAATAAGCTTAAACAAGAAAGATTTAATCTGGTGGTTGATTTGCGCAACACGCTTTTTGGCGTTTTTCTGCCGGCGCAATATAGAACCTGCGCTTTTTCGAGTATCCCCCGTAAGATTAAACATATGAAAGAGAGGCACTTTTATAAAATTAAAAATAAAAACTTAAAACTCAAAAGTGATGAATCGCTAGATACGCCCCGAAATTCTCTTCATCTGAGCCACCAGGATGAAGAATATATCAATCAAATATTAAGGGAAAATCATATCGGCCAGGAAGATAAGATTATCGTTATTGCCCCGGGTGCAAGAAGCCAGATTAAGAGATGGGCGAAAGAAAAGTTTAGCAAACTTATTCCTGCCTTGATTGAAGAATTTCAGGCAAAGATAATTTTAGTTGGAGATAAAGCCGATAGCTTGATTACTAAATATATCGCAGAAAATTCTCAATACCCGGTTATAGATTTGGCCGGGAAAACCAATATTAGACAGCTTGCCGGTTTATTAAAAATGGTAAGGCTTTTGATTACCAATGATAGCGCAACCTTGCATTTGGCAAGTTACTTAAATGTAAGGATAGTAGCCATATTCGGCCCTACCAATGAACTAAGTTACGGCCCGTGGTCTGGTGTTTCTAAAATCGTCAAAAGGGATATTTTTTGCCGGCCTTGTCAGAAGGCGCAATGCAGGTTTGAGACCCTGGAATGTATGTCTTTGATCAAAGCAGAAGACGTATTAAGGCAGGTAAGGGATATTTTGCGCACCAGTTCCCAGTCCCAAGCTCTCACTCCCCGAGACAATTTTAGACGCATACTGATTGTACGCACGGATAGAATCGGAGATGTGCTTTTATCAACCCCGCTGATTAAAGCATTGAGAGAGCGCTATCCCGACGCGTATCTGGCGATGATGGTCAGTCCTTATGCCAAAGATATCGTTGATGGCAATCCTTATCTTGATAAGGTAATCATCTATGATAAAGATGGCAAAGGCAAGAGTTGGTACGGCTCAATTAAGTTCGCGCTGAATCTTAAGAAAAAAAGATTTGATTTAGCGCTGGTGTTGCATCCGACTAACCGCGTGCATTTAATAACTTATTTTGCCGGGATTCCCAGAAGAGTGGGTTTTAACCGCAAGTTGGGATTTTTACTCACTGACAGGATAAAACACACCAAGCAATGGGGTGAAAAGCATGAATTGGAATATAACCTGGATTTCTTAAGATATTTAGGCATTGAGGCAGCGGATAAAAATTTGTTTATGCCGATAAAACCTGAGGCGGAAAATTGGGTTGCAGATATTTTTCGCACCGAAGGGGTAAAGCCAGATGATAAATTATTAGCCATTCATCCGGCGGCAAGCTGTCCTTCCAAGATTTGGCCGCAGGAGAGATTTGCCCGGGTGGCGGATATCCTGGCGGAAAAATACGGCTTTAAAATTCTGCTCATTGCCGCAGCAAAGGATGCAAAGATAGCACAGAACCTTGCGAAAAATATGCAACATCCAGCGCTAAACTTAGCCGGAAGGACATCGGTTAGTCAATTAGCCAGCCTGCTTAAACGCTGCCAATTGTTTATCTCCAATGATTCCGGGCCAGTGCATATAGCCTGCGCAGTCGCTACACCGGTAATTTCTATTTTTGGCAGGAATCAAAAGGGTTTAAACCCCATCAGGTGGGGGCCATTGGGAGCCAAGGATAAATTTTTGCATAAAGAAGTCGGCTGCATCGAGTGCCTGGCGCATAATTGCAAAAAAGAATTTGCCTGTTTGAAGGCAATTACGGTGGATGATGTAGTAGCAGCGGCTGAGGCGATTTTGAAATGACTCTGGCGTAGCGGGTCCTGGCGAGGCTTGTTCTCGCAGGGACGCTCGTTTTGCCCCAGCGTGGCAAAACTTCGCTCGGGTCGGCTGGCGTCGCTCGTCCTCGCACTGCGTGCGAGGACACCGTGCCCGCTCCTTGCCTCCACGCCCTGCTCGAATCAAGCCTCGCCACCCGCTAAGAAGATTATTAGTTTTAGTGGTTTTGCTGGAGCGTGCATTAGAAATTTTTCGGCACCGCTATTTGAAATAGTGCGCAAGGGCTTACGACGAGCGAAGGACTGGTTTTTAGCGGTAGAGGCTAACCGTAGCGAGGAAGTAAACCGTAGCGCACGGCGGAAAAATTTCAGCACGCGGAAGCAAAACAATAAAACAAACCAAGACAACACCCGGCCCTATCGGATGGGCCGGTGTGCCGCATCCTGCGGCAGGACCCGCGAAAAACGGTCTAAATATATAGTTGATTTATCGGCAATTTATGCTACAATTATAGACTCGTATGATTAATCTAGACAAGGTCAAGAGATATTCGCTAAAATCGCGTAGAGCCAAGGTAAAGATACTGGATTTTGCCCAGCCGCCGGTAAAGGGCAGGAGCTTCCGTAGCTTTTACCACGCCTTACCGAAGATATTAAAGGCAAGGGAGTTAGATGCGCTGGTAGAGGCGATTATTACTGCGCGCAAACGGAAAAAAGCAGTCATCTTTATGGCTGGTGCGCACGTGATTAAATGCGGACTGAACCCCGTCCTTATCGAATTGCTCAAAAAGAAAATTATCACCTGTATTTGTTTAAATGGCGCGGGGATTATTCATGATTTTGAGATTGCACTTGCCGGTAAAACTTCCGAAGATGTTGCCGAGAATTTGAAAAAAGGAAGGTTTGGCATGGGCAAGGAAACCGCGGATTTCCTGAATCGTGCTGCCGCAGAAGGTGTAGCTATGGGACTGGGGTTAGGTCATGCCGTAGCCGCGAAGATTGCTACTGGTAAGCTACCTTATAAAAAGCTCAGCCTCATTTTTAACGCTTATAAAAATAAGATTCCCGTCTGTGTATTTGTGGCCGTTGGCACGGATATTATCCATCAGCATCCTTCTTTTGATGCTGCGCTTACTGCCGAGGGAAGCCTCAGGGATTTTCATCTGCTGGTAGAAAATGTCTGCCGATTAAATAACGGCGGAGTAATCTTAAATTTTGGCTCAGCAGTAATTTTACCGGAGGTCTTTCTCAAGGCCTTGAATCTAGCGCGTAATCTCGGGAATCAAGTCAAGGGCTTTACCACGGCAAATTTTGATATGCTTTATCATTACCGGCCTTTCCAGAACGTGGTAGTGCGTCCGGTGATGAGTGGCGGTAAAGGGTATTATCTCATTGGTCATCATGAGATCATGTTTCCTCTTTTGGCCCAGGCAATAATGGAGAAAATATGAAGAACCTAAAAAAGATAATCTCAAAGTTTCCCCGGGCAAAGATATTAGTTATCGGAGATTTAATATTGGACGAATACATCTGGGGGACAGTGGAAAGAATTTCTCCTGAGGCGCCGGTTCCGGTTCTCTGGGCAAACAAGCGCACCTACGTGCCCGGAGGAGCAGCGAATGTGTCCAGTAATATCCGTGCCCTTGACGGAAAAGTGACGGTGGTCGGGGTTCTCGGCAACGATAAACATAAAGATATCTTGGTAAGCGAATTAAAGAGAAAAAAGATATCTACCAGCGGTATTTTTACGGAATCGGCTAGGCATACGACCCTTAAGACCCGTATTCTCGCCGGACACCAACAGATCGTCAGGGTAGATTGGGAACACACCAATTCCTTGCCTAAGCGCCTCAACCAAAAAATCATCGGCTTCCTAGAAAAAAATATCAAGCAGTTTGATGCGATTATTATCGAGGATTACGGTAAGGGTGTCGTAAATATGGAGTTATTAGCCGAGCTTATCTCTTTGGCGCATGCCCATAAGAAGATTATTACCGTTGATCCGAAAGAAGAACATTTCCAATTTTATCGCCGCGTTACCTCGATCACACCCAACCGTAAAGAATTGGAGAATGCCATCATAAATTTAAAACTCAAAGATACTACCAACAGGTTTAAATTAAGGACGGATAAGATATTTACGCATAGGGATATTGATCAGGCGGCACGGCAGGTTATGGATTATTTAGAGTTAGAGTCAATCCTGGTGACTTTAGGCGAGTATGGGATGCAGTTGTTTGAGAGAGGCGGCAGGATGACGCATATCCCTACCGTTGCACAGGAGGTCTTTGATGTTTCGGGTGCCGGAGACACCGTCATCGCAACATTCACGCTGGCACTGGCAAGCGGCGCTTCAAAATTAGAGGCCGCACACCTCGCCAACTTTGCTGCCGGTATTGTCGTCGGCAAATTAGGTACCGCCGTAACCAACCGCAAAGAATTATGGGAGAGCATTAGGAAAAGATGAATGTCATTGGCGTAGTTCCCGCGAGGTACCAATCAACAAGATTTTCCGGCAAGGTCTTAGTAGATATATTAGGTAAGCCGATGCTGCAGCATGTCTGGGAGCGTGCTAAGCAGGCACTGCTATTAGAGGATTTAATCATTGCTTGTGACGACGAACGGGTAGCGGAAGTCGCCCGGGGATTCGGCGCCAAGGTGGTTTTGACTTCGAAAGACCATACCTGCGGCACGGACAGGATTATTGAAGTCGTCAATCCGCTGGAGGTAAAAATCGTCATCAATATCCAGGCTGATGAGCCATTAATCCATCCGACGATGATTGATAAGGTTGCCCAGGCCTTGCTTGATGACGCCTCGATTTCCATGGCTACACTGATGAAAAGAATAGAAGAGCCTCAGGAAGTGAGTGACCCGAATGTGGTTAAGGTGGTAGTGGATAGGAATAATTTTGCTTTGTATTTCTCCAGGGCAACCATTCCTTACCGTGCGCATAATGCCGAAGTTGAGTCAGTGGCTTATTACAAACATATCGGCTTATACGGTTACACCAAGGACTTCCTCTTTACCTATAAGAATTTACCGACTTCGGAATTAGAGAAAATCGAACAGTTGGAGCAACTACGCGTTTTGCAGGAAGGTTTCCGCATCAAGGTTATTGAAACCAAATACGATACCATCGGCGTAGATACGCCCCAAGATTTGGAAAAGGCAAAGCAATTTTTAGAGAAAGAGAAGATATGATGAAGCCAATTGTCGTCAAAGATATCAAGATCGGCGGCAATAATCCTTTGGTATTGATTGCCGGCCCCTGCGTGATTGAATCCGAGGCGAATTGCCTGGAGACGGGAAAGAGGATAAAAGAAATTACTACCAGGCTTAAGATCCCCTTTATCTTTAAATCCAGTTTTGATAAGGCAAACCGGCTCTCCATAGATTCTTATCGCGGCCCGGGATTGAAGAAAGGGCTGGAGATTTTAAACAAAGTTAAACAAAAATTAAAAGTTCCGCTTTTAAGCGATATCCACTGCCAAAAGGAAATTAGCGAAGTGGCAGAGGTTTTAGATATAATTCAAATCCCCGCGTTTCTCTGCCGCCAGACGGATATTGTCGTGGCCGCAGCCAAAACCGGAAAGGTGATTAATATCAAGAAGGGGCAGTTTTTGGCCCCCTGGGATATCACCCCGATCATCAAAAAGATCGAGTCCGCCGGAAATAAAAAAATTTTGCTTACCGAACGCGGAGTTTGTTTTGGTTACAATAATCTGGTTTCTGATTTGCGCAGCTTAGCAATCATGCGCCAGCTCGGCTATCCGGTAATCTACGATGCCACGCATAGTATTCAGCTTCCCGGCGGGAAAGGTACGGCTTCCGGCGGCCAGCGCGAATTTGTCGCCGGCCTCTCGCGCGCGGCAGTTGCCTTTGGTTGCGACGGCTTATTTTTAGAGGTTCATCCTGCCCCGGATCAGGCCTTATGCGACGGACCGAATATGATTGATTTCAGGGAGCTAGAAGAACTTCTGCAACAGGTGAAAAAAATTGAGGCTGCCTTATGAGTAAGAACGTACTGAAACGGGCAAGGGAGGTTTTGGATATCGAGGCAGGAGCCATCCGCGCCCTGAAATTACGCATCGGCAATAATTTTAAGCAGGCCTTAGATTTAATCTTGAAGACTAAGGGCAGGGTAGTGGTCAGCGGCATGGGCAAGACCGGTATCATTGCCCAGAAGTTTTCCGCGACTTTGGCTTCTACGGGCAGCCCAAGTCTCTTTTTACATTCTGCCGAGGCAATTCACGGAGATTTGGGTAAGGTTACTGCTGACGATGTGGTGATCGTCCTTTCTAACAGCGGCCAGGGCGAGGAGATTAAGCAGCTCCTGCCTTTATTAAAAAAGATTGGCGCGAAAATCATTGCCTTAACCGGAAATAGAAATTCTCTGCTGGCTAAATATAGCGATGCGGTTTTGGATGTGTCGGTAAAAAAAGAAGCCTGTCCTTTGGGGTTAGCCCCTACTGCTTCTACCACCGCAACCTTGGCGATGGCGGATGCCTTGGCAGTTTGTTTATTGGAAGCCAAAGGTTTTAAAGAAAAGGATTTTGCCTTTTATCATCCCGGCGGCTTATTGGGTAAAAAATTACTCCTGAGAGTAGAAGAGATTATGCGCAAAGGCGAAGCCAATCCCATTGTGCACGAAGATAAAAAAGTTTCCCAGGTACTCTTAAAGATTACCCAGGCGCGCGCCGGCTCGGCAACCGTAGTTGATAAAAGAGGAAGATTAAAAGGTATTTTTACCGACGGAGACCTGCGCCGGCATCTTGAGAAAGACGTAAATTTACTGCGGCGCAAGATTAAAGAGGTAATGACCAAAAATCCGACCACCGTGGCCCCTAAGATGCTGGCAGCCGAGGCAATGCGCATATTAAAGGATAAAAAGATTGACGAGGTCCCGGTAGTAGATAATAAAAAAAGGCCAATTGGGCTTTTGGATGTGCAGGATTTATTAAGGGCAGGATTGGTCTAGGTAATGAACGACGTAAAGCAAGAATTAATCGAGAAAGCCAAGAAGATTAAGTTGCTTCTTTTAGACGTAGACGGCGTATTAACGGACGGGCGCATCATCTATGATTCCCGCGGACGCGATATGAAAGTTTTCGATGTTCACGACGGCCTGGGAGTCTATGCCTTAAAAAAAGCCGGGATACCCACGATATTGATTACGGCTAAAGGCTCACGGGCAATCAAGCCGCGTGCTAAGGATATGCAGGTGGCAAAGGTTTACGAAAATATCTCTCCCAAGACCGCGGTCCTGGATAAGATATTAAAAGATTATCGAGTGAATAGCGAAGAAATTTGTTTTGTCGGAGATGATTTGGTGGATTTGTGTCTGATGCAAAGCGTAGGTTTTCCCATTGCAGTATTCAATGCCTGTTCTGAAATTAAACAGTCAGCCTCTTACATCACCGCAAGAGAAGGTGGCCGCGGCGCAGTCAGAGAGGTCACTGAGTTAATCCTTAAGGCCCAGGATAAGTGGGGCGCAGTAATCGCAAACTATAGTAATACCGCCGTAAAATAGGTCTTGGTAATGAAAAAAATATGCTTAGTGCTTATTTTTCTCTTTTTTTTCGCCGGCACTCTCTGGTGCGAAAAAACTCAAGAAGCAGAGCAGACCATTGCCGACTTTAACCTCTCCGGTTTTGGCGAACAAGGTAAAAAAAGCTGGGAGATATCCGGCAAGAGCGCAGATATCTTTTCTGATGTCGTTAAACTTAAAGATATCACCGGCAATCTCTACGGCGAAAAAGAAGATATTAATTTGAAGGCGCAAGAGGGCAGTTTCAATAAAGAAAAGGCATTGGTACATTTGGAAAAAGACGTGGTCATTACCACCAGCGGCGGCGCGCAATTAACCACTGATTCTCTGGATTGGGATAGAAAAAATCAGGTGATATCTACACAGGACGAGGTAAATATCAAGAAAGAGGATATGACCACCACGGCAAAAGGGGCACTTGGGCATCCCAATCTCAATAAGATCAGCCTGGAAAAGGACGTTACCTTGGAGATTAATCCGGCGCAGGGACAAAACAAAGACAAAGATGCCGCTGGCCAGAAAAAAATTGTGATTACCTGCGATGGCCCGCTGGAGATTGACTACCAGAGTAATATCGCGGTTTTTAAAAATAATGTCAAGGTTGAACAAAAGGATGTCTTGATTTATAGCGATGTCATGGATGTTTATTTCGCGATGTCGGATAAAAGTAAAACCGCGCCCGCCAATGAAACAGCCTCGGTGATGGGCGCAAATTTAAATAAGATTGTCTGTAAGGGTAATGTAAAGATTGTGCGCGGGGAAAACGTTTCCTATAGCGACGAAGCAGTATATACCAGCGCGGATAAAAAAATCGTGCTCACCGGTACTCCCAAATTGGTAATCTATTCTACGGAGGATTTGAATGCGGCTGTTGGAAACTAAAGATTTAGCCAAATCCTACGACGGCAGGGAAGTGGTAAAAGGCGTGGATATCGTCATCAAGCGCGGTGAAATCGTCGGGCTCCTCGGGCCCAATGGCGCAGGCAAGACCACCACCTTTTATATGATTGTGGGGATAATCGCACCTAATCGGGGAAAGATTATCTTTGATAATAATGATATCACTAAACTGCCCATCCATGTGCGCTGCCGCTTTGGTATCGGATATTTATCGCAGGAACCCTCAATCTTTAGAAAACTAAGCGTTCAAGAAAACATTATGGCAATATTAGAGACATTGCCTTTGAATCGGATGGAGAGGAAACAAAAATTAGAGAGATTATTGGAAGAATTAAAGATTGCGCATCTCGCCAAAGCCAAGGCCTACACTTTATCCGGCGGTGAGCGCAGGCGCCTAGAGATTACCCGCGCTTTGGTTACCGACCCCTCCTTTATTTTGCTTGATGAGCCTTTTTCCGGAATAGACCCCATCGTGGTTAATGAGGCGCAGGAGATTATCAAGGAATTAAAAGATAAAGGATTAGGGATATTGCTTACTGACCATAATGTCCGGGAGACCCTTTCGATTACTGACCGGGCTTATTTGATTGCCGAAGGAAAAATTCTTATTTCCGGAAGCGCCTCTGAGTTAATTAATGACCCGCGTGCGCGTGAGATATATCTCGGCGAACGGTTCAGGATGTAAGCTAAGGAGTGAAGACGAATGAAGGTTGAAGTTAAAAAGATTGAGCAGAACAAACGAAAATTATCTATCGAGGTAAGCGCTGATATCGTCAGCAAAAAGTTTGACGATATCTACGCGAAGATTGCCAAAGATGCGAAGATTCCGGGTTTTCGCGTGGGCCACGCGCCGCGCGATATCCTAAAGAAACACTACAGTAGCGTTGCCCAGGAAGAAGTTTTAAAGAGCCTTATCCCTGAGATTTATGACCAGGCGATTGACGCCGAGAAGCTGGAGGCCGTAGATTTACCGCAAATAACCGATGTAAAATTGGATAAAAATATACTTTTCTTTAACGCTACGGTAGAGATAAAGCCGGAAATTACCTTAAAGGATTACAAGGGGATTAAAATAAATTATCAAGAGATTACGGTTACTCCCGAACAGATAAAGGCAAAGATAGATTCGCTAAAGGAATCGAGAAAGGTAGCGAATATCGATGACACGCTGGCCAGGAGTTTAGGTTATCCCAGTGTGGCCAGTCTCGAAAAAACACTGGATGCGCAAATCTATTTACAAAAAGAAAATGAGCAGCGTATCAAAATTGAACAGGCAATCATTAAACACTTATTAAGCGGCATTGATTTCAATCTCCCGGCTTCTTTGGTAGAACGGCAACTTAAGGATATGGTTTCTCAGGCTAAGGTGGAGTTAGCCTTAAGAGGAATGTCGCAGGATGAGGTAGGCAAACATGCAGATAAACTTAACGAACAATTAAAACCAGAGGCCCAAGAGCGGGTAAAAATTTATCTGATTCTCGAAGCAATTGCCAAAAAGGAAAATATTGCCTTGGATGAACATATGCCCAGCAGGGTAATGGAGTTTTTGTTGAAAGAAGCAGATTGGCAAAAAGGAGGATAGAGATGACCATAAGACAGCAAACCTTGATTCCCATGGTAATCGAACAGACCCCGCGGGGTTATGAACGCGCCTATGACATATATTCCCGGCTCTTAAAGGACAGAATCCTCTTTATCGGTACTACGATTGATGATATCGTGGCAAACTTAATTATCGCCCAGGTTTTATTCTTGCAGATGGAAGACGTGAACAAGGATATTAATATTTATATTAATTCTCCCGGCGGAAGCGTGACTGCGGGTCTAGCGATTTACGATACGATACAGTTTGTTAAGCCTGCGGTTTGCACTTATTGTGTGGGCCAGGCTACCAGTATGGGCGCTTTATTGTTAAGTTCCGGAACCAAGGGAAAACGTTTTGCGCTTCCTAATTCCCGGATTATGATTCACCAGCCCTGGGGTGGTATTCAGGGTGCAGCCGAGGATATCTCCCGGCATGCCAAAGAAATTTTAAGATTGCGCGATCGAATCAATGAGATACTGGCCTTGCATACAGGTCAGTCATTAGAAAAGATCCAGAAGGACACTGACCGCGATTATTTTATGTCTAGCCAGGAAGCTAAGGAATACGGTATTATAGACGAGGTAATTGTTACACAGAAAAAGAAATAAAGATTAGAAAGGAGAGATTGATGCGTAAGAATTATTTGCTCACACCGGGTCCCACACCCTTACCGCCGCAAGTCTGCGAGGCTATGGCACGGCCAATTATTCACCACCGCACCCCGCAATTCCAGGCGGTCTTAAAAGAAGCCAGCGATGGGCTAAAGCAGGTATTTCAGACGAAAAATGACGTTTTTATCCTTACTTCTTCAGGAACCGGGGCAATGGAAGCAGCGGTGTGCAATTTGCTTTCTCCCGGGGAAACTGCCTTGACGATTCAGGGCGGTAAATTCGGCGAAAGATGGACCGAGATCTGTAAGAGTTATGCAGTTAATGCCGAGATTATTGACGTGGAATGGGGAAAGGCAGTTGAGCCAAAAGAAATCGAAAAGCGGCTTAAGGCCAATCCGAAGATAAGGGTAGTATTTACTACTTTGTGCGAGACCTCCACCGGTGTGGCTAATGATATCGCGGCAATCGGTAAGGTAGTTAAAGATACTCCCGCAGTCTTGGTGGTAGATGCCATCAGCGGCCTGGGAGCAATTGACCTTCAAACCGATAACTGGTTTTGCGATATTGTCGTTTCTGGTTCACAAAAAGGACTGATGCTTCCGCCGGGATTAAGTTTTATTTCGCTTAGCCCCAAGGCCTGGAAATTAGCTGAGGCGGGGAAATGCCCGAAATATTATTTTGACCTTAAGCAGGCAAAAAAGGCTTTAGATAAGACCGATACGCCTTTTACTCCGGCGATAACTTTAATTATTGCACTCAATGAAGCCTTAAAGATAATCAGGCAGGACGGTTTAGAAAATATATTTAGCCGGCACAGAAAAATGGCTGATGCTACACGCGCGGCGATTAAGGCCTTAGGCCTAGAATTATTTGCGCCTTTGGCAGCATCGGACGTGGTTACGGCAGTGAAAGTCCCGGCTGGTATCGACGGAGAAAAGTTGGTTAAGACCATGCGCGATACCTATGGTGTTACCATTGCCGGTGGCCAGGCAGAGCTCAAGGGAAAGGTATTTCGCATTGCGCATATGGGATTTATCGGAGAATTTGACATTATCGTTGGTATATCCTGCTTAGAGAAGGTATTGGCTCAGATGGGGTATAAATTTAATCTGGGAGCAGGCATTGCTGCTGCGCAGCAGGTATTTTTGAAATAATCGGGAGGATTAAATGAGGAAGATACTTGTCAGCGACCCGTTATCCGAGGAAGGTCTGAAGTTACTCAAAGAAGTTAAAGAATTTCAGGTGGATGTGAAAACCGAATTAAAACCCGAAGATTTAAAAGCAATCATCAAGGATTACGATGCCTTGATTGTGAGAAGTGCGACGAAGGTAAACAAAGACATCATTGATAGAGCGGTAAAGTTAAAAGTCATCGGCCGCGCAGGAGTAGGTTTAGATAATGTGGATCTGGATGCTGCGACACAAAAGGGAATAGTGGTCATGAATACTCCGGCAGGCAATACCATTTCTACGGCAGAGCATACCGTAAGTATGATTTTGGCACTCTCCCGCAATATCGCCCAGGCCAATGCCTCAATGAAAAAAGGAGAATGGAAGCGTTCCAAATTTATGGGGGTCGAGCTTTACGGCAAAATATTGGGTATTGTCGGTTTAGGCCGCATCGGTAAAGAAGTTGCCAAGCGCGCCTTGTCATTCGGGATGAAGGTTTTGGCATACGACCCGTTTTTATCGCGCGAAATCTCCGAAAGTTTAGGCATAGAAGTTGTAGAGTTGAATGAGTTGTTGCAGCAAGCGGATTACATTACCGTGCATACTCCTTTAACCGAAGAGACCAAACATATGATTTCCACTAAAGAATTCGCCATGATGAAGAAGGGTGTGCGCGTGATTAATTGCGCGCGCGGCGGTATCATTGATGAAGCAGCGCTCATTGATGCGGTTAAAACAGGCAAGGTCGCGGGTGCAGCCGTTGATGTTTTTGAAAAAGAACCACTCCCCCCCGATAGCGAGTTCCTTAAATTAGATAGTGTAGTGACTACCTGTCATCTGGGCGCCTCTACGGAAGAAGCGCAGGTTAATGTGGCGATTGAAATTGCCGAATGTGTGCGCGATTACTTATTAGGTAAGGGTGTACGTAATGCCGCCAATTACCCCAGCTTGGAACCAGAAGCTTACCGGGCTATTGAACCTTACGCGACTTTGGCGGAAAAATTAGGTTCTTTCAGCAGCCAGTTAGTCGAAGGCAGGCTCCAGGAATTAAATATAAATTACAGCGGTGAGATTGCCAAGCACGATTTGACGCCCCTGACGATGGGGTTGGTCAAGGGCGTACTCACACCGATGTTGCAGGAGACGGTCAATTTTATTAATGCCCTTGGCCTGGCCAAAGAAAGAGGGATAAAGATTAAGGAAACTAAATCTTCCCAAGAGGAAGAATTTTTAAACTCGATTAAAGTAGAGATTAAAACCGATAAAGAAACAAAAAAAATTGTCGGGACACTGGCTGCGAATAAACAGCCGCGCATTGCCAAGGTCGATGATTATTACGTCGAGGCTTCTCCCAACGGAGTAATGATTGTGATTCAAAACTGGGATAGGCCGGGGATTATCGGCAGCCTGGGTACGCTTTTAGGCAAACACAATATCAATATTGCGACCATGACCTTTGGCCGTCAGGCGCCGGGGGGCAAGGCCGTCAGCGTCTTAAATGTAGATAGCCCGATCTCTGCGGAAATCATTGAAAAAATAAAAAAGACAGAGAATATTCTGGCGGTAAAGGTAATAAAGATATGAAGAGAGTATGGTTATTGGTTATCGGTTACGGGTTATTGGTTAATTCATTTAATTCTGCCTACGCCAAAGAAATCACTATCCTCTACACCGGCGAGACCCACGCGATGATTTATCATTGTAATTGCCTGAAGGAGCCAGACGGAGGAGTCAGCCGCCGCGCCACATTGCTCAAGGAATTAAGAAGAGAGAATCCCAACAGCCTCGTTTTAGACTCGGGCGCTTTCTTTGCCGGCGGCCTTCAGGATGAATATACGCAGAATACAGAACTGGATAAAGAGCGTAGCCTCGTGCAGCTGAAGGCCATGGAAATAATGCAATATGATGCGCTGGCACTTGGCGATGATGAGTTTAATTTTGGCGAAGAATTCCTGAAGGAGAGGGTTGTGCAGACTAATTTAACCTTTCTCTCCTCTAACCTTAAATTCGAAAAAGTATTTCCTTACCTGATTAAAGAAGTCGCCGGAATAAAAGTTGGCATCGTCGGCGTAACTGCGCTTTCGGTAATGGATAAGGCCACAGGAATAAAATTGATTGATCCAAAGATGGCGCTTACTAGCGCAATAGCAGAATTGCGCAAGAACGGGGTAAAGTTAACCGTGGTTTTAAGCCATTTAGGCGAGAGCGAGGATTTAAGATTAATCAACGAGGTTGCCGGCATAGATATTCTCATTAGCGGCCACCTCCTTGATAAAAAAGAGCCTTCCACAAAGATAGGTTCTACCTTGCTCTTGCGGCCGGTGTGGCAGGGCCGCAGCTTGGGAAAGCTAACCTTTACTTTCGAAAATAATAAAATAGAACATTATACGGTGGAACAGCTTAGGCTCTCGGATAAAATTAAAGATGACCCGCAGATAATCTCGATTTTGCCGCGTTGCTTTTCCGACGCTAATTGTAAAAGGCAAGGCGCAATAGGAACTTGCCTTGACCCTGGCAGTAGCAATTCACGTTGCGAGTTTACCCAGGCTACACCGCTTAACCTTTTCATTATTACGCCAAAGGCCTGTCGAGTTTGCGATAGCGAAAGGTTAGTAAAATACTTCCAGAGGGTCTTTGCGGGTTTAACTTCTACCTATATATATTACCCCGCTGCCAAGGCGAATAAGTTTATCAAAGATTTTAACCTGAAGACCTTACCCGCTTATTTTTTCGATAAAAAAATAGAGAAAGAAAAAGAGTTTGTGAAGCTCAAAGAGAACCTGGAAGGCAAAGGCGATTTTTACTTATTAAATACCCGGATAGGCGGGGTATCCTATTTTATCGAGAGAAAAATGCGCGAAAATAATTTAGACCTCTTTATCAGCCTGTATGACAAGAATACCCCGGCATTATTAGAGATGATTCGGGAGTTTAATCCCGTGGTGCATTTTTTAGCGCTGGAGCAGGATGGTAAATTTGATGCTGCCAAAGGCAAGTTTGAGGTCGAAGAATATTTGCGCGGAGTTTGCGTTAAGAAATATTACCCGGGGAAATTTTGGGATTACCTTAGTTGCCGGACAAAGAACAACCAGAGTGCGTGGTGGGAGGACTGTCTGCCAAACTTAGAGAGGGATAAAATCAAAACCTGTGCGCAGGGCGAAGAAGGCAAGGCCCTTTTAAGGGAAGATACCAGCTTAAATAAAGAATTAGGTATCATGTTCGGCCCGGCATTCCTTCTCGATAACCAAGAAATCTTTGCTGTCCAGACCCCGCCCACAAAGGAAGAATTTAAAAAGATTATCAAGAGATAAAGCGAGGTATAGCCATGGCGAAACCCAAAATTTATATTATTGACGTTACCAATCGCGACGGTGTGCAGACTTCGCGGATCTGCCTTTCAAAACTGCAGAAGACGATGATTAATCTCTATCTTAATGAGATGGGCGTATTTCAATCGGAATTTGGCTTTCCGGTTACCCGCCACGAGACCAACTATTTAAACGCAAATTTAGAACTGGCGAAGAAGGGCGTATTAAGCCCGATTCGACTGGGAGGCTGGATACGCGCCACCAAAGAAGATGTCAAGACTACCTTTAAGTTAGTAGGCGCAATAAAGCATCTTAACCTTTCCATCTCTACCTCTGAACAGATGATTATCCATAAGTTTAAAGGTAAGCTTGACCATGCCTCGGTAATCAAGGAGATGGCCGAGGCCGTAAAAGAAGCCAGGGCCTTAGGTGCCGAAACTATCGGCGTTAATGCCGAGGATGCCTCGCGGACCAATATAGAATATCTGATTGAGTTTTCCTGCCGTGCCAAAGAAGCGGGTGCCGACAGGATTCGTTATTGCGATACCCTGGGCGCTGATACGCCCTTTACCATTTATGAAAGAGTAAAGTTGCTCGCCGAAGCCATAAAAATTCCTATTGAGGTTCATTGTCATAATGATTTGGGGATGGTGGTGGCTAATTCCCTCGCCGCTGCCAAGGCAGCGCTTGATGCCGGCAGCGACGCCTATATTAATACCTGCGTTAACGGCATGGGAGAGCGCGCGGGAAATGCGGACCTCATCAGTGTGATTCTGGCGTTCAAGTACGGTAACGGCATGCAGGATTATACGCTGGATAATCGGATTAGTCTCAAATCTGCCTGGAAGACCTGTAAATATGCCTCTTATGCATTTGGCGTGCCCATTCCTATCAATCAGCCGGGTGTGGGTGCGAATGCCTTTGCGCATGAATCAGGAATCCATGCCGACGGCGCCTTAAAAGACCGGCGCAATTACGAGCTCTATGATTTTGAGGAATTAGGCAGGGGTGATCCGGAGATAATCGAGACCGGACGTAAGATTACCGCCGGTGAATATTCGGGGATAAAAGGCTTCAGGAACGTCTACGAAAAATTAGAACTCGAGTTTCGCGATAATAATGAAGCCACAGAAGTTTTAGAGTTGGTGCGTTATGCCAATGTGCATAATCAAAAGCCGCTGGTGGATGACGAATTAAAATTTATCGCGAAATACCCCGATATCGCCAAAAAGATATTCACGATGTCTCCGTAGTTAGGCTGGACATCTTAACCTGATAACTTAAAAATGAATACAGTCATCGTCGGTGCACAATGGGGAGATGAAGGCAAGGGTAAGATTATTGATATCTTATCCGCAGAGGCGGATTATATCATCCGTTATCAGGGCGGCAATAATGCCGGGCATACCGTAGTCGTAGATGGGGAAGAATACGTCTTCCATTTAATCCCCTCCGGTATATTACATAGAAATAAAATCTGCGTGATTGGCAACGGCGTTGTCGTAGACCCCGAAGTGCTGATTAAAGAAATAGACGGGTTAAAGGCAAAAGGTATGCGCATCGGTAACCAACTGAAGATATCCCAAATCTGCCACGTGATTTTTCCTTATCACCGCATCCTAGATAAACTGCGCGAATCCAAGCGCGCCGCTAAGATCGGTACCACCGGCAGAGGCATTGGCCCCTGTTATGCGGATAAAATCTCCCGTTGCGGTATCCGTATGATTGATTTACTCAATCCCGAAGTATTTAAAAGTAAACTCAAGGATAACCTCAAAGAGAAGAACGAGATTTTCCGCAAGGTTTACCGGCATCCGGGTTTTCCCTTTGAAAAAATTTATCGGGATTACTCCCGGATGGCCAAAAGGCTTTCTCGATATATCTGCGATACGGTTTCTTTAGTCAATCAAGCCGCGCACCTCAAGAAATCTTTATTATTCGAAGGCGCGCAAGGGACCTTTCTTGATATTGATTTCGGCACCTACCCCTACGTTACTTCTTCTTCCACGACTTCCGGCGGAGCAGCTATCGGCAGCGGCTTGGCCCCTTTAAAAATAGACAAGGTAATGGGTGTGGTCAAGGCCTATACTACGCGCGTAGGCGAAGGGCCCTTTCCCACTGAGTTCTCTCCAGCTTTCGCAGAATTTATCCGCAATCAGGGAAGGGAGTTCGGCGCTACCACCGGCAGGCCCAGAAGATGCGGCTGGTTTGATAGCGTATTAGCCAGGCAGGCAGTCTTAGTCAACGGTATTGCTGAACTGGCAGTAACCAAGTTAGATGTCTTGGATAGCCTGAAGACGATTAAGATCTGCACTGGATATAAATATAAAGGTAAGTGTTTCCATAAATTCTCCTACGACTCCGAGGTTTTAAGTAAGGGTAAGCCGGTTTATGAAGAACATTCCGGCTGGCTTAAAACTATAAGTTATATAAGAAGTTATAAAGATTTACCTAAAAATACCAAAAAGTATTTAAATCGCCTGCAGGATTTGCTCTGCGCAAAAATCTCTATTGTCTCCGTAGGCTCGCACCGGGAAGAAACCATTTTTATAAAATGATTTTTCCTTGACCGCGGCATGGTTTTGTGATATTATCAGTTTACTTTTAGAAGGTATGGTTTAATTAAATCTAACTTTAAACGAAGGGGGAAGAAATGGGCTCAAGAAGCTGGATGAGGATATTATTTGTGTTTATTCTAAGCCTTAGCTTAGCCGGTTGCACCTTTATCTTCCAGAAAGGAAGGCGTTCGGATCTGGAAAAAATCCAGGTGCTCTCCGAGCAGATTGATGAATTAAGCGGGACGAAGCGTATCTTAGAAGAAAGACTGAAGCAGGAGATTGCGGACAAGCAGGTTCGTTTAGAAATGGCAGAGAAGGGTTTGGTAATTACCTTTGTTGCGGATGTGCTCTTTGATTCAGGCAAGGCCAAGATCAGGCCGGAATTATACCCCGTATTAGATAAGGTAAGCAGGGTATTGGCAGAAAATGTGCCGCAAAACTTCATTGGTATCGAAGGCCATACCGATAATGAACCGATTAAATTTTCCGCTTGGAAATCAAACTGGGAATTATCTAGCGCACGCGCCTTAGCGGTCCTGCATTATTTAGTAGATAATAAAGGTATAGCACCTGAAAGGGCGCAGGCAGTAGGATACGGTGAGTATCGGCCGGTTGCCTCTAATGGCACCAGAGAAGGGCGGCGTTTAAATCGTCGAGTTGAAGTTGTAATTTTACCCCGGATTACCAAGGTAAAGGATGAGCAGGCGCCAGGAGCTACTTTTCTGAAAGAACCCAAAGAGAATCTCAAGTAAATAAAATCATAATCTCTGCTAAATAAGGGAGGAGACTTATGGAAGAAGGTATGAAAAATAGATTATTCATCGCATTGGCGATATTGACCTTGATTTTCTTTATTTTAACTGTTAGCTCCTGCCTGAATGGCCGCCGACAAAGGTTAGGCCGGGATAAAGAAATGGCGCTGCGCATGGATTTGGAGGAAAAAATCAGTAAGGTTACGGGGCAAAACGCCAGGCTTGAAGAAAAGGCCAAAGAGTTAGAGCGCTTAACCGAAGAGGAAAAGAAAGCGCAGGAGGCTACGAAAAAGACATTGTCTCAAGAACAATTGGTAAACAAGAGTATGCGCGAAGAATTGGAAAAGATAACCAAGTTAAAAGAAACTTTAGAGCGGGACCTAAAAGAGGCATTGGTAAACTGTCCGAAGAAGACGAGCACAACAGCGCGTTAGCGGATTTTTTAAAAAATACTTAAAATGAATTAGCAAGGAGTAAAAAAAGCATAAATATTCATGAGGGGATTGATATCCCCTTTTTTATTCAATTATTGGCATGGTCTTGATGGAAAAATTAAGACTGCTTCGATTGAAGGAGGTGCAAGATGCCCGTAAAGAGAACGAGAAATAATAAAAAAGTAAGCCTAAAGACGCCCAAGAGAAGAAAGGCTCGGCTACTAAAGACCCCATTGCGTAAAAAGGAAGTAGTTTCGCTAGCAGCAACTACCAAGAAAAGCGAAATGCCGCTTGAGGTTGCGGTAGGAGAATCTAAATTTTATCTCGGAGAGCAACCCTCGAAGATGTATCACGGTCAAGGAGAATTGCCTGCTGCCTACGGCAAAGACAAGGTAGTCTTACAGACCCGCGATCCCTGGTGGATACATGCCTATTGGGAGATTACACCTACTACCTTCGACCGTTTAAGAGAGCGACTTAAAGAAGCATTCTTTAGCGCGAAAAGAGTGCTTCGCGTTTATGACATCAGCCAGATTGTCTTTAACGGCAAAAACGCACATCGGTTTTTCGATATTGAAATCAGGGATGAAACAAATAACTGGTACATTGATACCCAGGGCCCGGGTAGGTCTTGGTGTGTTGATTTTGGTTTACGCCTGGCCAACGGAGAATTTATTACTATTATGCGTTCAAATACCGTGCACACACCCCTGGAGGGTCCTTCTTGGATTACGGATGAAGAATGGATGATTCCCGACGACCTATTCGCCCGTCTCTATGGTATGGGTGTGGGGTTTGGTAGCTCTCCCTTGAAACTAAAACGCCTTTGGCAAGAGAGGTTAAAACGGGAACTCGGTTCAGGCGCGCTTTTTTCTATTTCCAGCCCCCGTAAGGCCAAGGCGCAGGAAAAAGGTTTCTGGTTGGTGGTGAATACTGAGCTGATTCTCTATGGTGCTACGGAAGCGAATGCCAAGGTTAGTGTTGGCGGCCAGGCAGTTTCTTTAAGGCCAGACGGGACCTTTACCTTGCGTTTCGCCCTACCCGAGGGAAAACACAGCATGCCGGTTAAGGCAACCTCGTTTGATGGAAACAAAGAAAAAACCATTACCCCCATCGTAACCAGGGAAACCAAATAACCCCAATAACGAGATTCTATGAATAAAGGATATTTGTGCATCGTTTTACACAGCCATCTTCCTTTTGTCCGGCATCCGGAACACGAATATTTTTTGGAGGAAGATTGGTTTTACGAGGCAATTACCGAGACTTACATTCCTTTAATTCTCGTCTTTGAAAGACTAATCAACGATAAGGTGGATTTTAGAATCACCATGTCTTTGACTCCCACCTTAACCTCCATGTTTGCTGATTCGCTTTTACAGGAGAGGTATCTTAAGCACATCAATAGACTGATCGAGTTAGCGCACCGCGAAGTAGATAGGACGCGTTGGCAGCCGGAGTTTCATCCTCTTGCCCAGATGTATCTGGCACGTTTCTACGAAGCACGCCATACCTTTGAAAGATATTCCCGGAATTTAGTCAATGCCTTTAAGAATTTTCAGGAATTAGGTAAAATCGAAATTATTACCTGCGGCGCCACCCACGGATTTTTCCCCCTGATGGATGTTTGTAAGCCTTCAGTGAAAGCACAGGTAGCGGTTGCCGTGCGTCATTACGAAAGATTATTTGGCACACACCCCAAAGGAATCTGGCTTCCCGAGTGCGCCTATAACCCGGGTGACGATCAAATATTAAAACAGGAAAAGCTTAATTATTTTTTTCTTGATGCGCACGGGGTTTTACACGGCACACCCCGGCCCAAATACGGTTGTTTTGCCCCGGTTTATTGTAAATCGGGTGTCGCCTGTTTTGGCAGAGACCTGGAGTCCTCTAAACAGGTCTGGTCTTCGATTGAAGGTTATCCCGGCGATTATAACTACCGCGAGTTTTATCGCGATATCGGTTTTGATTTAGACTACGAATACATCAGGCCTTATATACATCCCGACGGTATCAGGGTAAATACCGGGATTAAATATTTCCGGATTAGCGGGCCGAACAACGATAAATCTCCCTACGTGCCGGATTGGGCAAAGGATAAAGCCGGGGAGCATGCCGGTAACTTTATGTTTAACCGGCAAAGACAAATTGAATATCTTTTCGACTGGATGCAAAAAAAGCCGGTTATCGTTTCTCCTTATGATGCCGAGTTATTCGGGCACTGGTGGTTTGAGGGGCCGATGTGGTTGGAATTTTTAATCAGGAAGATTTATTTTGACCAAGACACCATCCGCCTGATTACGCCTTCTGAATATCTGGCGGAAAATCCCCGCAACCAAGTGCTTACTCCTTCGATGTCGAGTTGGGGCTGGAAGGGTTATAATGAGGTGTGGTTACAGGGTACCAACGATTGGATTTATCGGCATCTGCATCAGGCTTCAGATGAGATGACCGAATTGGCGCACACTTTCGCGCATCGCCATACCAATGGCCTGCTGCAGCGGGCTTTAAACCAGGCGCTAAGAGAATTACTCTTGGCTCAGAGTTCTGATTGGGCTTTTATTATGGCTACCGGCACTCACGTAAATTACGCGGTACGTAGAACCAAGGAACATCTTTTAAGGTTTAGCCGGCTTTACGCCGATATAAAAAATAATTCCCTGGATGAGCATTGGCTTGCCGATATCGAATCCAAGGACAATATTTTTCCGGAGATAGATTATCGGGTGCACCAATGATAGATAAAAATAATCTACCCCAACATATCGCTATAATCATGGACGGCAACGGCAGATGGGCAAAGGAGAGGGGCCTGCCGCGCACTGCCGGACACCGTAAAGGAATGGAAGGGATTAAAGAAATCTTGAAGGCAGCCAATGAATTGGGGATTAAATTCATTACTTTTTTTACCTTCTCTACCGAAAACTGGCAGCGGCCAAAAAGAGAAGTGGATATGCTGATGCATTCACTGGATAACTTCCTTAAAAATCAAGTCCGGGAATTAAATCAGAAAAATATCAGATTGATGGTCATCGGAGAAAAGGAGCCCCTGCCGCACTATCTTCAGAAAAGAATTAAGCAGGCCCAGGATTTGACTAAAGAAAATAACGGGTTGGTCGCCATTATTGCTTTAAACTACGGCTCAAGACAGGAAATCATTAATGCCGTGAGAAGATTTTGCGAACAGGTGAGAGAAGGTAAAGAAAGCATAGATAATTTAAGTCAGGAGTTGTTTGCAAATTTTCTTTATACCGCGGGGATACCGGACCCTGACCTTTTAATCCGCACCAGCGCAGAATTACGCATCAGCAATTTTTTACTCTGGCAGCTTTCTTATACCGAGCTTTATTTTCCCAGGAAATATTGGCCGGATTTTGGCCGGGAAGATTTAGTCAAGGCAATCAAGGAATATCAGAGAAGAGAAAGAAGATTTGGCGGTATCGAGGTAGCGAAAAAAGATGCTTAAAATATCTTTGCCATTTGGTGCCAATACTGAACTTAGTCGCAGGATTGTGAGTTCCTTAATCTTGATCGGCATACTGGTTATAACCGTTGGTTTTGATTGGTTATGGGGGCTGGTGGTTACGGTTTTTATTATCGCTGGTTTGTATGAGTTTTTTACACTGCTGGAGAGAAAAGGCATTGTTATCTTTAAGTATTTTGGTATTGCCATCGGCACAATCATCCCGCTTTCTATATTATTCAGATTTGAACTGACGAAGGGCTGGGAGCTTTTTTTGGTGGTCTTGGCACTCTTGGCGCTCATGCTGATGCAGTTTCGGCGCAAGGAACACGAGGGAGTAATCGTCGGGATTTCTACCACTGTTTTCGCTATACTCTATGTGGCCTGGTTTTTAAGTTTTTTGATCAAGATTAGATATCTACCCAACGGAGTTGGGTTAATCTTTTCCTTCTTTTTAATTATTAAATCCGGCGATATCGGCGCGTATCTCGTAGGGGTGCGTTTCGGTAAGACCCCGTTCATACCGCGGATAAGCCCGAAGAAGTCGGTAGAGGGTGCTCTGGGCGGATTACTTTTTAGTATCTTAGGCGCCCTGGCAAGTAGGTCGTTACTCCACTATCCTTACTTCCATTTAATATTTTTAGGCTTTTTCTTAGGGATATTAGGACAATTGGGCGATTTATCCGAGTCGCTGATGAAGCGCGATTGTCAGATAAAAGATTCCAGCAGCATCCTGCCGGGTTTAGGCGGTGTCCTGGATTTCATCGATAGCCTGCTTTTTACGGCTCCGGTTTTTTATTTTTATATGAGCCTGATCTTAAAATAGGTAATCAGGTTGGGGGCAAGAGTGAAGCGCATTGCGATATTAGGGTCAACGGGCTCCATCGGGCGTAATGCCTTGGAAGTGATTAGGCATTTACCCGCAGAATTTGAGGTTATTGGCTTAAGCACGAATTCCAATATTGATATTTTAGCTGGGCAGATTAAAAAATTCTCTCCCAAGGTCGTGGCAGTCAGGGACAGCTTATCCGCTCTGCGCCTGAAGCGCAAATTAAACAATAGAATAAAATTATTAGTCGGAGATGAGGCAGCAGCAGAGATTGCGCAAGAGGGCCGCGTTGATTTGGTCCTTTTGGCAATCAGCGGATCCGGGGCCTTAGTCCCCTTGATTAAAGCTGTAGAAGCAGGCAAGGATGTTGCCTTGGCGAATAAAGAGGCATTGGTCATGGCCGGCGAAATCATTATGCAAAAGGCAAGACTTGCGCACGCCAGGATTCTTCCCGTTGACAGTGAACAGTCGGCAATCTGGCAGTGTATCGACGGTAAAGAAAAAAAGGCCTTGAAAAAAATCTATCTTACTGCTTCGGGCGGGCCGTTCTTCGGTTTGCCGCCAATGAGGCTAAAAAAAATTTCCCTGCGGCAGGTACTGCGGCATCCGCGCTGGAAAATGGGCAGGAAGGTAACAGTGGATTCCGCGACTTTGATGAATAAAGGATTAGAGCTGATTGAGTCAATGCGCTTATTCGGCCTTAAGCCAAAGCAGATAGAGATCCTTATCCATCCGCAGGCAATAATTCATTCCATGGCAGAATTTATTGACGGTTCAATCCTGGCACAGCTATCGGTTACGGATATGCGCATTCCCATTCAATATGCCTTGACGTACCCTAAGCGCTGTCCCAGCCGGCTTACCAAGATTAATTTTTTTAAGTTAGAGAAATTAAGTTTTTATCAGCCAGACCTGAAACGGTTTCCCTGTTTAGGGCTGGCTTGGGAGGCAGCGAGAGGCGCAGGCTCCCTGCCTTGTGTATTAAACGCTGCCAATGAGATTGCGGTTGAGGCCTTTTTAAAGGGAAAAGTCGGTTTTTTAGCCATCCCGCAGATTATTGAAAAGGTGCTTAGCAAACACCGGGTTATTTTAAATCCGCAGTTGCCAGATATATTTTACAGCGATGCCTGGGCAAGGCAGCAGGCAGAAGAACTTACCTATAGGTTTGCCAGGGGGTAGTTATGTTTTCGTTACTGGTCTTTATTTTAGTTTTGAGTATTCTGGTCCTCATTCATGAATTCGGGCATTTTCTGGTGGCGCGAAAGCTGGGGGTAGTGGTAGAGCGTTTTTCTTTGGGTTTCGGGCCGACGTTATTCAGCAGGAAGAAGAAAGATACCGAATATGCCATCAGCGCCATACCATTAGGCGGCTATGTAAAATTGGCAGGGGATACGCTCGAAGATTATAAAGGCAGGCCTTTCGAATATCTTTCTAAGACTCCCGGCCAACGCGCTGGGATACTCGTCTTTGGTCCGCTCTTAAACTATGTCGCGGCGTTTTTTTGTTTATGGATAGTCCTCTTTCTAGGATTTCCTACCTTGACTTCTAAGGTTGGGCAGACTATCGATGGTTTTGGCGCGCAAGCAGCTGGTATCCTCAAGGACGACAGAATCGTTAGCGTTGACGGCAGAGAAATAAAGTATTGGGAAGAATTGCAAAAGATTATTCAGGCCAAAAAAGCCGGGGAGGTAGCGAGAGTTTCTCTTTTGCGCAACAATACCTTGTTTAATGTAGAGGTAAAGATTAAAGAGCAGGAAGTCTTAAGTTTATTGGGAGATAAGAAGAATGTCGGCCTAATGGGAATAGTGCCGTCGGAAGAGATTGTCAAGGTCAGGCACGGCCTATTGCCTTCTTTTGGCCTGGGTATCAAAAAATTATTTGACTTGACTTTGATCAATTACAAAGCAATCTGGCGGATTTTGACCGGTAAGTTATCCGTGCGCGAATCCGTGAGCGGGCCGTTAGGAATATTCTATATCACCAGCAAGGCCGCGGAATTGGGTTTCGTTGCGGTAATCTATCTGATGGCAGTTTTAAATGTCAGTCTGGCGATATTTAATCTTCTGCCCATTCCCTTATTAGACGGCGGGCACCTTTTCCTTTTAGTGATTGAGAAGATTAAAGGTAAGCACCTCAGCCAGAAATTCGATAATTTTGTTACCCAGCTGGGCCTGAGTCTGATCATCTTATTAGCGGTACTGGTATTTTATAATGATTTAGTCAAATTCGGCATCTTTGAAAAGATAGCAAAATTTATTAATCATAGCAAATGAAGATAAAAAGACGCAAATCCAAAGCCATAAAGATTGGCCAGATCACTATCGGTGGTAATCATCCCATTGCCATACAATCAATGACCAAGACCTCTACCAGTAGCATTGAGGCAACCTTAAGGCAGATAGAAGAATTAACTGCTGCGGGATGTGAAATCATCCGTTTGAGTGTGAGGGACTTTGGGGATGCCAAGGCCATAAAAAAGATTAAGCCCTTTTCCCGGGTTCCTTTGGTTGCGGATATACATTTTGATTTTCGGCTGGCATTGGCAGCAATCGATAATGGCATTGATAAGATTAGATTAAATCCCGGCAATATTTATAAGTTAGACCAGCTGCGAGAAATTACCCGGGCAGCTAAGGCTGCGCACATACCGATCAGGGTAGGGGTGAATTCAGGGTCGTTAAGAAGTCACAGGTCACAGGTTACAGGTTACAAGTCACAAGCGGATGAGATGGTTAAAAGCGCTTTGGATTACGTAAAGATTTTAGAAAAATTTGGCTTCTACGAGATTGTTCTTTCCTTGAAGGCATCTGATATTTTTGCTACAATTGATGCATATCGTAAGATAGCAAAGTATTGCGATTATCCTTTACATTTAGGCACCACGGCAACGGGCGAGCCTGCCGAAGGAATGGTCAAATCCGCGATTGCTTTAGGTACACTACTCCTGGAAGGTATTGGAGATACGCTCAGGGTTTCGCTTACCGACAGGCCTCTTACAGAAGTGCGGGTAGCCAAGTCGATTTTAGAGGCGCTGGGTTTAAGAGAATTTGGGCCGCAGATTATCAGTTGCCCTACCTGCGGCCGCTGTAGCGTAGATTTAGTCAGAATGGTCAAAGATTTAGCCGAAGGAATATCCACCCTTAACCATCGAGGAGTATCGCGGCCGATAAAGGTAGCGGTAATGGGCTGCACGGTTAATGGCCCGGGTGAGGCAAAAGAGGCGGATCTGGGCATTGCCTTTGGCAAGAAAGAAGGCCTATTATTTAAAAAGGGTAGAGCCCTGAGAAAGATATCCGTAGCGAAAGCAATAGGAGAATTATTAAAGGAGATGAAGAAAAAATGAGCAAGGCATTAAAGGAAAAGATCAGGCAAAAAATCGTTACTGAATACGGCCGCTTATTTAATAAAGAAGAATTAAATGCCAAGGATATAGAAAGTTTGACCAATCAAATTATCGAGCATCTCATACTTCAAGAGCGCCTGTCGATATCGCAGGAGGAAAGAAATAAAATACTTAATGAAATCATTGACGAATTTATGGGGTTAGGCCCGATTAAAAATTTTTTAGAAGACCCCTCTATTTCCGAGATTATGGTGGTGGGGCCGCGTAAGGTATACGTAGAAAGAAACGGCAAGACGGAATTGACCGAGGTTAGTTTTGAAAACGAACAGCACCTGATGCGCATCATCTATCGGATTTTAGAGCCGACACGCCGGCGGGTTGACGAGTCTTATCCGCACACCGATGTCTCTTTAAAGGACGGCTCGCGCGTGAATATTATCATTCCACCCCTCGCCTTAGACGGGCCGGTAGTGACGATCAGAAAATTTTCTAAGGAAATAAAGTTAATCGACGATTTGATTAAACTTGAGACACTGGATAGGCGCATGGCAGATTTTCTGGTGGCGGCAATCAAGGCAAAGATAAATTTGGTATTTTCCGGAGCCACCGGCGCAGGCAAGACCACGACCTTAAACGTCCTCTCTTCCTATTTGCCGCGCGACGAACGCATTGTTACCATCGAAGATACGGCAGAGCTGCATTTGAATCAAGACCATGTCGTCAGGCTGGAGACGCGGCAGGCGAATATAGAGGGTAAGGGAGAAGTAACCATACGGGAACTATTTAAAAATTCCCTGCGTATGCGCCCGGATAGGATTATCCTCGGAGAGATTAGGAGCGGAGAGGCACTGGATTTACTTCAGGCAATCTGCTCAGGGCATACCGGCTCTTTGGCGGTAATCCATGCCAATTCACCCCAGGAAGTTATTTATCGTATTGAGACCTTGATTCTTACTTCAGGAGTAACCATCTCCCAGGAAGCAATACGCCGTCAGATTGCCGCAGCCTTGAATCTTCTGGTGCAGCAGGAACAGCTCGTCGACGGTTCGCGCAAGATTACGCACATTACGGAAATACGCGGCATAAAAGACGGAGATATTTTTATGGAGGACCTCTTCACTTACGAGATTGAAAATATCGATGCCAAGGGAAAAGTAGTCGGCAAATGGATTGCCTCAGGCATTACACCGTTATTCCTCCCGAAATTTAAACAATTAGGTATTAATTTTCCAGAAGATATTTTTAAACAAGGATAATCATGCTTTGGTCAAAAACATTTATCCCAACCTTAAAGGAAGTTCCTGCGGAGGCAGAGTCGATTAGCCACCAGCTGATGTTGCGCGCTGGTTTAATGCGCATGTTTTCTTCGGGAATTTATTCTTACCTGCCCTTAGGATTAAAGGTGCTCGTTAATATTGAAAAGATTATCCGCGAGGAGTTGAATGCCGCGGGTGCGCAGGAGTTGCTTTTGCCGGCATTGCAGACGCAGGAGTTATGGCTCAGGAGCGGGCGGGATAAAGAAATCGGCGAAGTGATGATCAGGTTTACGGATCGGCGTGGCCGAAAACTCTGCCTGGGCCCCACGCACGAAGAAGTGATTACCGAGCTCGTAAAGACCCACATCCATTCCTATAAACAATTGCCTTTAATCCTCTACCAGATTCAGACTAAATTCCGGGATGAGATTAGGCCGCGTTTTGGTGTAGTGCGCGCCTGTGAATTCATCATGAAGGATGCCTACAGTTTTGATCGGGATGAGGCAGGCCTGGATAAGAATTATCAACTGATGCTAAAGGCCTATCAGCGCATCTTTAAAAGATGCGGCCTGCAATTCTTGACCGTGGAGGCAGACCCCGGAGTAATGGGAGGCAAGGTTTCGCATGAATTCATGGTCCCCGCGGAAAATGGGGAGGATTTGATAGCCAGCTGCCCAAAATGTAAAACTACCAAGACGCTCGCTGAGGATTCCCGTTCCCTTGAACTATCGTGCCCCAATTGCAAGCAACCACTGGAGAAAATCAATAGCATTGAAGTCGGCCACATCTTCAAATTAGGGACGAAATATACGGATGTCCTGGGAGCAAAGTTTTTAGACGAAAAAGGCAAACTCTCTTGCGTGATTATGGGTTGTTACGGTATCGGTGTTTCCCGCCTGATTGCCGCGATTATCGAGCAGAACCATGATGCCAATGGCATTATCTGGCCGCAAGAGATAGCGCCTTTTTTAGTCACCGTCATTACCGTAGATGTAACCGATAAAAATATGAGCAAAGAGGCATTAAAAATTTATACCGGGCTAAATAAAGAAAATATCGCAACTCTCTTAGACGACCGTGAGAAACCCGCGGGTGTGAAATTTAAAGACGCTGACTTAATCGGTATCCCCATACAGATCATCATTGGTAAAGAGACATTAAAAAACGGTAAGATAGAAATTAAAAAAAGAACGGATAAAAAACCTGTTTTTATTGAAAGAAAAAATATAATTAAGAAGATTAATCAATTAATCAAAGATTAGGGAGTTTCTCAAAAATGAAGGAAGAGTTACTGCAGATAAAAAATAGGCTCAAAAAAGAAATTCTCGATAAGTTAGAAGTAACGGATTTTGGTTATGTTACGGATAACAAAGATGAGCTGCAGAAGAAGGTGGATAACTTGCTCAATACGACATTAAGGCTAGAAAGAGAGTATCCCCACCTTAGCCGTTCGCAAAAAGATGACGTGGTTAGTGAAGTAGTCAGTGAGCTCATCGGTTTAGGCCCGATCGAACAGTTGTTAAAAGACCCGCAGGTATTAGAGATTATGATTAATGGGCCCCACCAGATCTACATTGAGAAAGAGGGCAGGATTGTTCCCACCCCCATTAAATTTAATAATCAGGAACACCTGATGTACTTCGTGGATAAAATATTATCCCCGATTGGCCGGCGGGTTACTGAATTAGACCCTTATGTCGATGCGCGGCTTGCCGACGGCTCGCGCGTCAATATCGTGCGTTCGCCGATTGCGCTGCGCGGCCCGATTGTGACTATCCGTAAATTCTCTAAATATGTCTTAACCATGGAGGATTTAACTAATCTGGGTACATTGAGTAAAGAGGTAGCTTTCTTTCTCGAAGCCTGTGTTAAAGCGAGATTGAATATTCTAATCTCAGGGGGTGCGGGCAGCGGCAAGACCACGACACTGAATGTCTTAGGTTCCTTTATCCCCAAAGAGGAACGCATTATTGTCATCGAGGATATCGCAGAATTAAAAATAGATAAAGAACATGTGATTAATCTGGAGACGCGGCCGGCGAATATCGAAGGCAAGGGCGAGATAACCATCCGCAGTTTAGTCAAGAATGCCTTGCACATGCGGCCAGACCGTATTATTATCGGTGAGGTGCGTGCAGATGAAGTTCTGGATATGCTGCAGGCAATGAATACCGGCCACGACGGCTCCATGGCTACCCTGCACGCCAATTCTGCGGAAGAGGCATTGGAGCGGCTGGAGATGTTAACCTTGATGGGCGCCGCCAACATTACTGCGCAGGTAGCCAAAAAACAGATTATCTACGGAGTAAATTTAATCATTCACCTGGTCAGGCTTTCCGATGGTTCAAGAAAGATTATGCGCATCTGTGAGGTTGCCAAGGAAAAGACAGGCGATTTTTCTTTAAGGGATATTTTTATTCTGGAAGGCCCTTCCGGAGCAGGGCTAAGGCATTTACAATTTACCGGTATTGTCCCTAATTTTTATTCGCGCTTAAAACAATCCGGCTTTGCGGTTGAGCCTTTTGAGAAAAGATGAAGATGATTAATCAAGAAGATTTAGTGAGATTGAAAGAAATCATTTCGTCGTGTTTAAATGGCCGGCATTTAGAACTGGTTGAAATAACTTATGATGGCAGGAGAAAGCCGGTGTTAACCATGCTCATTGACCGGCCAGAAGGTGGCGTGACCGTTGAAGAGTGCGCGTTAGCGAACAGAATGGTCAGCGAGGCATTGGATGCAGCGCATTTACTTAACAGCGGTTATATCTTAGAAGTATCTTCACCAGGAGTAGACAGGCCGCTGCAGGAAAAAAGCGATTTTCTGCGGGCGATGAATAAAAAGGTAAGATGTTTTTTAAAAGAGCCCTTAGCCGGGAAGGGAGAGCTTGCAGGAGTAATTAAGGAAGTTTCTGATGACGGTATAACTTTATCCAGCAACGAAGGGAGCCTGAGGATATCTTATGCCAACATCAACAAGGCAAAGCAGATTATTGATTAACCCCTAAAAGGATAACAGGAAGAATAAGATGAACGGAGAACTTTTAGCAATCTTAGACCAGATCGAAAGAGAAAAAGGCATAAATAAAGAAGTGCTGATTCAGGCAGTGGAAGCAGCACTTTTAAGCGCAGCACGCAAGGTCATTGACGTCAAGACGGATGAAGAGTTTAAAGTTTCTTTAGACAGAAATACCGGAAAGGTAAAGGTAGTCAAAGGTGGAACGGAAATCACCTCCATTGATTTTGGCCGCATTGCGGCGCAGACGGCAAAACAGGTAATCATCCAGAAGATTAGGGAGGCAGAGAAGGAAGTTGTCTTTGGTGAATTTCAGGCAAAGGTGGGAGAGATTATTAGCGGCACGGTATATCGCTTTGATAAGGGAAATATCGTTGTCGATTTATTAGGCCGGGCAGAGGGCTTGTTGTTGCGCCGGGAGCAATCGCGGGCAGAAGAATTTAAGCAAGGCCAGCGTATCCGCGCCTATTGTTTGGAGGTTAGGAAAGAGGCGAAGGGTGCACAGATTATCCTTTCGCGGGCGCACCCGAATTTCGTGCGCAAACTTTTTGAATTAGAAGTGCCGGAAATATACGAAGGGATTGTCGAGGTAAAGACTATTTCGCGCGCCGCCGGTGAGCGCACGAAGATTGCGGTTTATTCTAAAAACGATAAAGTAGATTCTGTGGGTGCTTGTGTGGGGATGCGCGGCAGCCGGGTGAAAAATATTGTTTCTGAATTGCAGGGAGAGAAAATTGATATTGTGCGCTGGAACGATGATATCCGGGAATATATTCAGGCAGCGCTTTCTCCGGCCAAGATTGCGGAGATCCGGATGGATAAAGAAAAGCAGAGGGCAGAGGTGATTGTGGATCAGGATCAGCTATCCTTAGCCATCGGCAAACACGGCCAGAATGTGCGTTTGGCGAGCCAGTTAACCGGCTGGGAATTGGATATCCGCACCAAAGAGCCGGCAGTCAAGGAGAAAAAGGAAAAAGTAAAAGTAGAAGCAGAAGTAGAGGTTAAGATAACTGGTGTGGGAGAAAAAACCCAGGCACAATTACAAGAAGCAGGATTTATCAGCCTAGAACAAATTGCCCAGGCAGGTATAGAAGATTTGACGAAGATAAAAGGTATCGGCGAAAAGAAGGCAGCAAAGATTATTGAGCAAGCGAAGAAGCTTTTCAAGAAAGTAGAGGAAGCCTAAAGCTATGGTTAAAGGTAAAGAGAAGAGCAGGGTAGGGCCAAGGCCCAAGGTAGCTGCGAAAGCAAAAAAGATTAGCGCGCCAAAAACTAAGCCTAAACCTAAGGTAGCGGTAAAAAAGGCGGCTGGCGCGGTTAAACTAGTTAAGCGACGGGTTATCGCTAAAACCAAAACCCCGCCGCCAGTTTTAGAGATAGCCGTAGAAAAAAAAGAAAGCGTAGTGATAACCCCTGCGCCGCTTCCGGTAGTTAAACCATTGGCTCCTCCTCTAGTTAAAAAGCCGGTAGAGGAGAAAAAGTCAGTTCCTTTCGTAATTAAGAAACCAGTAGAAAAGAAGTCCCTTCCTCTAGCCAAGAAAATAGTAGAAGAGAAAAAAATAGTTGCGCCTAGCGTAGCCGTAGTTAAAGAACTCAAGCCTCTGGAATTGAATTTGCCGATTACGGTGAAAGATTTGTCGGTGAAACTACAAGAAAAACCCTCGGTTTTAATCAAGCGTTTAATGGATATGCGCGTAATGGCGGGCATCAATCAAACCTTGGATGAGCAGACGGTAACGCAGATCTGTAATAGTTATGGTTTTGAAATCAAAAAGGCGTTGAGCGAAGAAGAAATTGCTTTGGCTGCCCATCAAGAAAAGGATTTACCGCGGCTTTTAAAATCCAGAGCGCCGGTAGTAACGCTAATGGGCCATGTTGACCACGGTAAAACCTCTTTACTGGATGCAATTAGAGAAAGTAAACTTACCGAATTAGAGTCTGGCGGAATCACCCAGCACATCGGTGCCTACCGTGTTAATTTAGCCAAGGGCAGGATTACCTTTTTAGATACGCCGGGCCACGAAGCTTTTACCGCCATGCGTGCGCGCGGAGCGCGTATTACCGATATTGTAGTTTTGGTAGTAGCTGCAGATGACGGGGTGATGCCGCAGACCGTTGAGGCGATTGACCATGCGCGCGAGGCAGGCGTACCCATCATCGTGGCAATCAATAAAATTGATAAACCCCAGGCAAATCCTGATAAGGTAAAAAAACAACTTTCCGAACTCAATCTGCGGCCAGAGGATTGGCAGGGTTCAACCATTACGGTTCCCGTATCTGCCAAGACCAAGGCAGGCATTGACGGACTTCTGGAGATGATTCTTTTGCAGGCAGAAATTATGGAATTAAAGGCCAACTACGAAAAAGAGGCTCGGGGAGTAGTCATTGAATCAAAACTGGTTAAAGGCAAAGGTTATGTTTCTACCTTGCTCATCCAGAACGGATCTTTACATCTTAATGATAATTTGGTGGTGGGAAAATTCTGCGGCAAGGTTAAGGCAATGTGCGATGACCATGGCCGGCCGGTGACTGAAGCCAAACCTTCTGAGCCAGTTGAGGTTTTAGGTATTCCCGGAGCGCCCGAAGGCGGAGAGCAGTTTTTTGTGATTGCCGATGAAAAAACTGCCAAGGAGATTGCTGCTCATCGGGAAGAAAAAGAAAAAACCTCGGCATTAAAGACGGTCAAAAGAATCAGCCTCGAAGATTTATACACCGAGATTAAAGAGGGCAAGGTTAAAGAATTAAAGGTGATTTTAAAGGCAGACATCAAAGGTTCGCTGGAGGCAATCGTAGAGTCGTTTAAAAAAATAGATACCAAGGAAATAAAACTGAACATTATCCATGAAGCAACCGGTGCCATCAATATTTCAGATGTGATTTTGGCCAGCGCTTCCAATGCCCTGATTATGGGTTTTCACGTTTTGCCTGATGAGAAGGCCAAGGAATTAGCGGAAAAAGAAGGCATTGATATCCGCACTTATAATATTATCTACGAACTGAGCAATGATTTGAAGGCTGCTTTAGAGGGTATGCTTGATCCGGAAATCAAAAAGATATTTTTAGGCAGGGCTGAGGTAAGAAAGGTATTTGAATTATCGCGTTCGGGAACGGTAGCGGGTTGTTTCGTGGTTAAGGGTAAGATACCGCGTAATGCCGAGGTAAATCTGGTGAGAAACGGTGAGGTTGTCTTTGAAGGAAAGATTTCTTCCCTTAAGCGTTTTAAAGACGATGTCCGCGACGTTGCCGAGGGTTTTGAATGCGGCATTGCCCTTAGCGGATTAGAGGATTTAAAGCAAGGCGATATCATCGAGGCATTTGAGATTAAAAAGATTGCGAGGAAATTATGAATAAACGTATCTTAAGCGGAATGCGGCCCACCGGCCCCTTGCACCTGGGGCACCTGGTTGGTGCCTTAAACAATTGGGTGAAGTTGCAGGATGAATACGATTGTTTCTTCATGGTTGCGGATTGGCATGCATTGATGAGTGAATATGAAGACCCAAAAAATTTAAAGGACAATATCCTGGGTAATGTCATTGATTGGCTTGCCTGCGGAATTGACCCCAAAAAATCTACCATCTTTATCCAATCCCAGATTAAAGAACACCTGGAATTATATCTAGCTTTTTCACTGTTGACACCTCTGGGCTGGCTGGAGCGCTGCCCGACCTATAAAGAACAATTGCGGGAAGTGAGTAACCGCAATTTAAGCACCTACGGTTTTTTAGGCTATCCGGTTTTACAGGCGGCGGATATATTATTGTATAAAGCAGAGAGTGTTCCTGTCGGAGAAGACCAGCTGCCGCATCTGGAATTAACCCGCGAGATTGCTAAAAGATTTAACAGTCTCTATAAAAAAGAGATTTTTCCTGCGCCAAAGGCGATTTTAACCAAAACCGCGCGGCTCCTCGGTCTTGACGGCCGCAAGATGAGCAAGAGTTATGACAATTATATCGCCCTCTCTGATGAGCCGCAGCAGGTCCGCAAGAAGACGCAGAGTATGTTTACCGATCCACTGCGTATCAAACTTACCGATCCCGGGCATCCGGAAAAGTGCAATGTGCATGATTATTACGCGATATTTGCGCCAGAGAGGAAGAAAGAGATTGACGAGCCCTGCCGTCAGGCCAAGATTGGCTGTACCGATTGTAAAAAAGAATTAGGCGAAATCCTGATTAAATTTTTGGCGCCGATTCAGGAGAGGCGCGATAAACTGCTGAAGGATAAAAAAGAGGTCAGCACGATTCTGGCTAAAGGCGAAGAAAAGGCCCGTTGCATTGCCGCAACTACTATTTCAGAAGTAAAGGGCTTATTAAATCTATAAAATGAGCTATAAAATCAAATTAGAAATCTTTGAAGGCCCCTTAGATTTACTTTTATATCTGGTGAAGAAAGACCACCTGAATATTTACGATATTCCCATTGCCCAGGTCACCGAGCAATACCTAAGCTATCTGGACTTGATGCGCTTGTTGGATTTAAACATCGCCGGAGAATTTCTGGTCATGGCCGCTACCCTCATCCAGATTAAATCCAAAATGTTATTGCCGTTGCCACCAGAAGCTGTTCTTGAAGAAGATCAGGAAGACCCGCGCCTGGAATTAGCCCGCAGGCTTGCCGAATACGAAAAATTCAAAGAGATTGCCCAGGAATTACGACAGAGAGAAGAAAACCAGCAGCAGGTTTTTAAACGCCCCAAAGTAGAGCTGCCGGTTGTAGAGGGAGAAGAAAAGGAGGTTTATTTTGAGGCGAGCATCTTTGATTTAATCGATGTCTTCTCCAAGGCATTAAAGGAAGCACCCAAGGAATTATTCCTGGAAGTGGTCAAGGATGAGTTTACCATCGAAGAAAAGATTCATGAGATTCTGCATCTTCTGCTCGATGAGCCGAGGATTAGGCTGCTTGCCCTTTTTGAAAAGGCCAAGAATAAATTCGAAATGATCGTCACCTTTTTGTCAATTTTGGAATTAATCAGGCTTAAAGAAATCATTGTCCGTCAGAAGACCTTGTTCGGCGAAATCGAAATTATCCGCAATAAAGAAAACATAACACCCTATGCCAAAAGAAAGAATTAAATTAGTTACGGCGCAAGAATTCCAGCAGCAAGAGACCGAAGAAGATGTAGTACTAAATCTCTCTTTAAGGCCGGAGAAATTAGGGGAATTCGTCGGACAGAAGGAGATTGTCAGTAATCTAAAAATTTCGATTACCGCAGCCAGGCAGCGTAAAGAACCCTTGGAACATATTTTACTTTCCGGCCCACCGGGTTTAGGTAAGACGAGCCTGGCGCATATTATTGCCCATGAAATGTGCACCAAGATTACCGCCACTTCTGGCCCGGCAATTGAGCGCGCCGGAGACTTAATCGGCATCTTAACCAATCTGGAAAAAGGGGATATTTTATTCATCGATGAGATACACAGGCTGCCCAAAGTAGTTGAGGAGTTTCTTTATCCGGCAATGGAATGTTTTCAGATTGATTTTGTGATTGATAAAGGCCCTTATGCCAAGACGATAAAATTTAATCTAAAGCCGTTTACCCTGGTAGGTGCGACCACGCGCACAGGTTTACTCTCTGCACCCTTAAGAGGCAGGTTTGGCATCTTTCACCACCTTGATTTCTATTCCGAAGAGGAACTGGCAAGGATTATCAAACATTCGGCGAAGATTTTAACGACGGTAATAGATGAAGAAGCGTGCCTGGCAATTGCACGGCGCAGCCGCGGCACTCCCCGGGTGGCAAACCGCCTCTTACGCCGGATAAGGGATTATGCGCAGGTGGCAAAGGTAGAAAAAATAGATGCTGCCTCTGCTTCTCAGTCCTTAGATGAATTGGGGATTGATAAAGCCGGCTTGGATGAGGCAGACCGTAAATTCCTGAAACTGATGATTGAATCTTTTGGGGGTGGCCCTGCAGGCGTTGAATCCTTGGCCGCAAGCTTAAACGAAGAAGTTGACACCATCGAAGACACCGTCGAACCGTATTTATTAAAAGCCGGCTATTTGAAACGCACTTCACGCGGCAGACTCGCGACAAAGTTAGCCTACGAACACTTCGGAATCAAATACAAAAAAGAGGAACAGGAACAGCTGTTTTGATAAATGACCCGTTGTTGCGGGTCCTGTCTTGGTTTGTTTTCGCGGGGACGCTCGTTTTGCCCCAGCGTGGCAAAACTTCGCTCGGGTCGGCTGGCGTCGCTCGTCCTCGCTATCGCTCGGACACCGTGCCCGCTCCTTGCCTCCACGCCCCGCTCAAACCAAACCAAGCCACCCGCTACAAGAGTATAAAATTTTAACTTAACCTTAACCTTCATATGAAGCTATTACTCCATACTTGTTGTGCGCCGTGCCTGATTTATCCCCTGGAGCAACTGAAAGAGAAGGGGTTTGAGGTAACCGGATTATTTTATAATCCGAATATTCATCCCCTTTTTGAATATAATCAGCGTAAGAACGCAGTCGCAGATTTTAGTAGATTAGTCAATCTTGAAGTGTTTTATCCGGAATATAATCCCTCGGAATTCTTTCGGGCAGTGAATTTGAAAGAGACTGCTCCTAAAAGATGCTCAATCTGCTGGGCCTTACGACTGAAAACAACTGCCGAAGTAGCCAAGGCCAAAGGATTCAGTAATTTTTCAACTAGCCTTTTGGTGAGCCCTTATCAAGACCAGGAAGTGCTAAAAAAGATTGGCAGCGATATTGCTAAGCAAGAAGGAATTGAGTTTTATTACGAAGATTTTCGGCCTGGCTTTAAAAAGGCGCACGATGAGGCAAAGGCCAAGGGAATATATTGCCAGAAATATTGCGGGTGTATCTATTCTGAGATAGAGAGATATAGTAAAAAATCACCTACCTTTCAGGGACAGTCCCCTGCGGGGACAGTCCCTTTAGAGACGCGATGCAAGAAATCGGAAAAACATTAATCCTTTTCGGAATTATTTTAATCGGCCTTGGTTTATTGTTGACCGTAGTTAATAAGGTTCCCTTTTTAGGTAAATTGCCGGGAGATATATACGTTCAAAAGAAGAATTTTAGCTTTTATTTTCCCATAGCTACTTCGCTTTTAATCAGCCTTGTCCTTTCTTTAATTTTCTGGCTATGGCCTCACCGTTAAAAGCCGATTTGTAAAATTAAAAATGAAGATTAAGAAAATTATTATCTGCTTAATATGTTTCTCTAGCTGTGTTTTTGCTAGCTACGCTGAATCAAGCCAGAACGTGCGCGTGGCAATTCTCCAGGATATTCAATCTGCGCGCGTAAAGGTCGGCGGATTCTATGAAATCATTGCCGCTGATAATAATGAAGTTCTCTACCGCGGGAAAAATCTCAATACCACCATTACCACCTGTAAAGACGGCATTGTGATTGCCGGGTTAGTCTTTAAGCGAAAAAGTGTTTTGCTTAAAGCCGCGGATGTAGAGGCAATTATCCTCAACGACCGCAAATTCCGGGGCAATATTGAGATTATTAGAAATAATCTCAATCTTTCGCTGATCAATCATATAGAATTAGAGGATTATGTCAAAGGCATTTTATACCACGAGGCCTCGCATTATTGGCCGATAGAGGCATTAAAAGCCCAGGCAGTTGTCTGCCGCACTTATGCGGTTTACCAGATGCAGGCAAATAGCAGCAAAGATTTCGATGTCACCAGCGATATCTATTCGCAGGTTTACGGCGGAAAGACTTCAGAAAGATACCGGACAACCCAGGCAGTAGAAGTAACCCAAGGCAAGATACTTATCTATCAGGGTAAGGTTTTTCCCTCCTATTATCACGCTACCTGCGCCGGCCATACCGAAGACGCATCATTACTCTGGAATATCAATCTACCTCCCTTAAAAGGTGTAGTCTGTAATTTCTGCAAGGATTCGCCGCATTATAGCTGGCACTTTGACATTTCCAAAAATAAGCTGACAGAAAAATTAAGCCCGGCCGGTTTTAAAATCGATAACATAGAGAATGCGGTTATTTTAGGAAGAGATAGCTCCGGGAGGGTGACAAAATTAAAAATCAACGGAAATAAAAAAAATATTGAGATTAGCGCCAAGGATTTGAGGAATATCCTCGGGCCGAACCTGCTGCGCAGTACAAATTTCAACGTCAGCGTTGTGGGTAATGATTTGGTTTTCCAAGGATTAGGCTGGGGCCACGGTGCGGGGCTTTGCCAATGGGGAGCTTATTTTATGGCCAAGCAGGGAGCCAAGTTTGATGAGATTCTTAAATATTACTATCCCGGCGCGCAAATTTCATCGGTGGTTAAATGAAACTATCAGATTTTGATTATGCCTTACCCAAGGAATTAATTGCCCAATATCCTGCCAAGAAGCGCGACTCATCCAGACTTCTGGTTTTGAATAGGAATAGCGGGAAGATTGCACATCGAATTTTTGGCGATATCGTTGATTATTTTAAAAAGGGCGACCTCCTGGTCTTAAACGATACCCAAGTTTTACCCGCAAGATTAATCGGTAAAAAAAATACCGGCGGGAAAGTCGATTGTTTGCTCCTTGAGAAGAAATCGGATAGGGAATTTTGTGCATTGTTAAGGCCAACGGATATAAAACCAGGGACGGCGATTAATTTTAATGGCGCAAAGATTAGGGCAACGGTTATAGATAAAAGGACGCTACGTTTTAATACCGTAGATATAAATAAAATTTATGGCAAGGGCGTCATGCCGCTTCCGCCATATATAAAGAGAACGCCTGAGAATTTTGACAGCAAAAGATACCAGACGGTTTATGCTAAAAATCCCGGAGCGATTGCCAGCCCCACCGCAGGGTTACATTTTACCAAAGGGTTACTTAAAAAAATAAAAGCCAAAGGTGTCGGTATCGCATTTTTGACCTTGCACGTCAATTACGCCACTTTTAACCCCGTAAAAGAAGAAGAAATAACCCGGCATAAAATGTATAAAGAAAAATTTTCTATTCCTAAATCTACGCTAGAAGCTATAAAAAACGCAAAGCAAACGGGAAATAAGGTAATTGCCGTGGGGACAACTTCTGCGAGAGTCTTAGAAACTATCGCTGATTTACCTACAACCTACGAGGGCTATACGGATCTCTTTATTTATCCCGGCTATGAATTTAAAATCGTGGATTGCCTGTTGACGAATTTTCACCTGCCGCGCACTACTTTGTTGATGTTGGTAAATGCTTTTGCCGGAGTCGATAACTTAAGGCAGGCCTATCGCCAGGCAATCGCAGAAAAATATCGCTTCTACAGTTACGGAGACGCGATGTTGATAATCTAATGTTTAAACTAATCCATCAGGAAAAAAAGAGCAAGGCAAGATTAGGTAAATTAACTACTGTGCACGGTATAATTGATACCCCTTGTTTTATGCCCGTAGGAACTCAAGGCACGGTAAAGACCTTATCGCCTCAGGAATTAAAGCATAGCGGGGCGCAGATTATTTTAGCCAATGCCTATCACCTTTTTTTGCGTCCTGGAAGGGAAGTGATTAAGCAAGCCGGCGGATTACACCGTTTTATCTCTTGGGACGGTGCAATCCTTACTGACAGCGGCGGTTATCAGATTTTTAGCCTGGCGCTTTTAAGAAAAGTAAGCGACGCAGGGGTAGAATTTCAATCGCATGTCGATGGCCTGAAACATTTTTTGACACCGGAAGACGTAATCGGCATTCAGAGAGATTTAGGCTCGGACATCATCATGCCGCTGGACGAATGCGTGCATTATCCCGCTAGCCAAGACTATGCGCAGATTGCCATGAAAAGAACGCTTGATTGGGCAGAAAGATCAAAAAAAACCGCGCATGCCGGTCAACTTTTATTTGGCATTGTGCAGGGTGCAACTTACGAAGATTTGCGTCAGGAGTGCGCCGAGAGGCTGGTGGCAATAGGTTTTGATGGGTTTGCCATAGGAGGAATTTCTGTTGGCGAACCGAAAAACTTAAGATATAATATGATGAATTTTACTGCTGGCTTCCTGCCCCTGGAAAAACCGCGTTATTTGATGGGTGTGGGCATGCCAGCGGATATCTTAGAGGCAGTGGAAGCGGGCATTGATTTATTTGACTGCGTCATCCCCACGCGTTACGGCAGAAACGGCACCGCCTTTACCAGTGAAGGAAAAATAACCGTCCGCAATGCGCCTTATCTTGCGGATTTTAAGGCGCTGGATAATAAATGTTCTTGTTATACCTGTAAAACCTTTAGTCGCGCATACCTGCGTCACCTTTTCAATGGCGATGAAATGTTGGGATTAAGATTAGTGTCGCTGCATAATGTGCATTTCTATCTGGAATTGATGCGCAAAATCAGAGAGGCGATTAGGCAGGATAGGTTTTTGGAACTTAAGCAGGAGTTTTTACGCAGTTATAATCATTAAGATGAAAATCGACATCATCACCATTTTCCCCAGGATGTTTGCGCCGGTTCTCAATGAATCGATGATCAAGCGGGCGCAGAAAAAAGGAAAGGTTAAAATTCTCGTGCATGATTTAAGGGGCTATACGCTGGATAAGCACCGCAAGGTTGATGACCGCCCTTTTGGCGGCGGTTCGGGGATGGTCTTGATGGCTGAGCCGATATTTAGGGCGGTAGAAAAAATAATTCAAAATTGCAAATCAAAATCCAAAATTATATTGCTTACTCCGCAAGGCAAACCTTTAACGCAGGGGTTAGCCAAAAGATTGGCCAGACAAAAACATTTGATTCTTATTTGTGGCCACTATGAGGGTGTTGATGAGAGGGTGAGGAAATACTTGGCGGACGAAGAGGTTTCCATCGGTGATTATGTCTTAACCGGAGGGGAATTGCCGGCAATGGTTTTAATAGATTGCCTGGCACGGCTTATCCCCGGGGTATTGGGAGATGAAAATTCCTTGAATTTTGAATCCTTTGAAGATAATCTATTAGAATATCCCCAGTATACGCGGCCAGCTGATTTTAGGGGATGGAAGGCCCCGCCCGTAGTCTTATCTGGCAACCACAAAAAAATTAGCAGCTGGCGCAGACAAGAGGCGTTAAAAATTACCAAAAAGAAGCGGCCGGATTTGTTGTTAAATTTATAATCTAAGAGGAGGAATAGAGCGATGGATAAAATAAAAGCGATCGAAGAGCAATATCTAAAAAAAGATTTGCCCAAAATTAACGTCGGAGATACCGTCAAGGTAATGGTGAAGATCGTCGAGGCGGATAAGGCGCGCCTACACCCTTTTGAGGGCATCGTCATTGCCAAAAAGGGCTCGGGCGTAAATGCTAGCTTTACGGTGAGAAAGGTCTCTTACGGCGAGGGGATAGAACGCGTTTTCCCTCTTTATTCACCGAACATTGGAAAGATTGAAATTGTGCGCAAGGCCAGCGTAAAAAGGGCAAAGCTTTATTACCTGCGCAAGAAAATCGGCAAAGAAGCCACAGACGTCGCCTCTGGTGAGAATGTTTAATTTTTATTAATAAGCCAAGAAAGTGCTTTATTACGAAAGAAAATTCAAGCGGCAGGGGTTTAAAACGATTATCGGCGTTGATGAAGTCGGCCGCGGCCCCCTGGCAGGCCCTCTGGTTGCTGCGGCAGTAAATTTAAAAGCGTACAGATTTAAGAACCGTATCGACGATTCAAAAAAGTTAACCCCCAAAGCAAGGGAGAAAGCATTTTTTGAAATCATCGATAAATCGGTATTTGGCTTAGGGATCATCAATGAAGCAATCATCGACAGGTTAAATATACTGCAGGCAAACCGCCTGGCAATGGAGCACGCAGTATATAATCTTATTGATAAGCTAAAACAAAGCAAATCCATAAAAAAAACAGGCAGCCGTATCTGCGTTTTAATTGACGGAAATATTAAATTAGACTTGGGCTATCCCTGCCAGAATATTATCAAAGGTGATGGTAAATCAAAAAGTATTGCCTGTGCCTCGATTATCGCCAAGGTCATCAGAGACCGCATTATGTATTTATACGATAAGGTATATCCCGAATACGGATTTATCAAGCATAAAGGATATCCCACGCGCCTGCATAGAAATAGATTGAGGAAGTTAGGCCCGAGCCTGATTCATCGCAAAACTTTTTCCTATGTCTAAAACGCATTTAGAATTTGCCAGAGCAGGCGAAAGAGAGGCGGTTGACTTCTTGAAGGCACAGGGCTATCAAATCATCGCCCGGAATTATAAAACTAAATTCGCAGAAATCGATATCATTGCCAAGGAGAAAGATACCCTTGCCTTCGTAGAAGTAAAGGCAAGGCACACGGATGCCTTTGGCGCTCCGGAGGCAGCGGTGAATAAATTCAAACAAGGACAGATTTCCAAGGCGGCACTTCTGTTTCTCAAAGAAAATTCCTTATTAGAGGCGAAGGCGCGCTTTGATATTGTTTCTATTCTCTATCAAGACGCAAAGCCACAGATAAAATTAATCAAGAACGCCTTTGAATTGGATAACCGCTATAGTTATTAAGGAGAGATAAATGTTATCCGACATTGAGATTTGTCGCCGCGCAAAAATGGAGCCGGTTGAAAAGATCGCGCGTAAGTTAAAGATCGATAAAAAATATCTTATTCCTCACACTGATTTTATTGCCAAGATTGACTTAGGCCTTCTCGATGAGCTGAAAAATAAACCCCGCGGAAAATATATCTTAGTGACGGCGATTACTCCCACGCCTTTAGGGGAAGGAAAGACCGTTACCACCATCGGCCTTTCCATGGCCTTAAATAAATTGGGTAAACTTACCTCTACCTGTATCCGGCAGCCTTCCTTAGGCCCGGTTTTCGGCATCAAGGGCGGTGCTGCCGGCGGCGGCTATGCCCAGGTTTTGCCGATGGAGGATTTTAACCTGCATTTTACCGGCGATGTGCATGCCGTTGGCCTTGCCCATAATCTGGCTGCCGCTTTTTTGGACAACGCTTTATTTAAAGGTAATCGCTTCAAGATTAATCCGGATAAAATATATTGGCGCAGGGTAATTGATGTCAGTGATAGATTCTTAAGAAATGTAAAAATTGGCTTGGGCACAAAGGACGATGGCCTTCCCCGCGATAGCGGATTTGATATTACCGTGGCCTCGGAAATTATGGCTATCTTAGCCTTGACCGACGGGTTAGCTGACCTGCGTAAGCGTATCGCCAGAATCGTCCTGGCAGAAACCCTTGATGGTAAGCCGCTGACTACCGAAGATATCAAGGTTGCGGGGAGTATGGCTGTGCTTTTAAAAGACGCCCTCAAGCCCAACTTGATTCAGACTATCGAGAACACGCCTTGTTTTGTGCACGCCGGGCCCTTTGCCAATATTGCCCACGGAAATAGTTCGATCTTGGCTGATAAGATTGCCTTGGCCTTGTCAGATTATGTGGTTACTGAAGCTGGCTTTGGCGCGGATTGCGGTGCAGAGAAGTTCTTTGATATCAAATGCCGTGCCAGCGGCCTGATTCCCGATGCTGCGGTGATTGTCTGTTCAATCAGGGCGCTGAAGGCGCACAGCGGAAAATTTAAGATCGTCGCGGGTATGCCCTTGGATACTTGTTTGGAAAAAGAAGACCTGGCAGCCATAGAGCAGGGCAGCTGTAATCTAGAAAAACAAATCGAGAATGTGGCGCAGTTCGGCATTCCGGTGGTGGTGGCCATCAATAGATTCTCCTGCGATACCGACAAAGAAATCGAGTTAGTGCAGAAAAAAGCCAAGGCATTCGGTGCTTATGATTGCTGTGTGAGCGAAGTTTGGGCAAATGGTTCTCGCGGAGGATTAGAGTTAGGCAAGAGCGTTATCCGGGCAGCGCAAGAGAAAAAGAATTTCAAATTTCTCTACCCACTGGATATTTCCATCAAGGAAAAGATTAAGACTATTGCCACAAAGATATACGGTGCCTGGGATGTAGAATATTCACCACTCGCCGAAGAAAAAATTAAGCTTTATACTCAGCGAGGCTATGATCGGTTACCTGTCTGCATGGCCAAGACACATCTGTCTTTATCTCACGATCAGAACCTTAAAGGCAGGCCGCGGGATTTTATTCTGCCGATCAGGGATATCCGCGCCTCAATCGGCGCCGGATTTTTATATCCTTTATGCGGCGAAATGCGCACCATGCCGGGTTTACCCACTCATCCCGCAGGTGAAAAAATAGATATTGACGAGAAAGGCAATGTCGTAGGATTATTTTAACTAAGCCACACCTATGTATCGCGACGAAACTTTAAAAAAATATTTAGATGATTTAGCGGCCAAACTCCCTGCTCCGGGCGGAGGCTCGGCTGCAGCCTTGAATGCGGCAATGGGTGCCTCCCTAATCAGTATGGTAGTGAATTTTACGTTAGGTAAACCCAAATATGCCCAATACGAAAAAGAGCTCAGGGTAATCCTTATTAAATCTGAACGCCTAAGGAAAGAATTTTTGCATCTGGTTGATTTGGATGTCGTGGCATACAAAAGCGGAAATTTAAAGGATGCCTTGGATGTTCCCTTTATGGTTTGCCGGCTGGTGTTTGAAGGGATGAAATTGTGCCCCGGCTTAATCAAAAAAGGCAATCTTAATCTCATCAGCGATGTGGCAGTAGCCGCGATATTACTGGAATCTGCCTTTGCCAGTGCCTATTTTAACGTAGAAATAAATTTAAAGTCGCTAAAGAACGAAAAGTTTAGCCAAAGCGTAAGAAAAGAATTAAAGTTAAAAGAAAAGCTAATCAAGAAAATAAGGTCAGAGACGGAGGTTAAAGTTGGCAAAATTATTAGAGGGTAGGCCGCTTGCGGAAAAGATTAAACAAGAGATAAAACTCGAGATTGAATCTCTCAAGCAAAAACCGGTATTAGCCAGTATCCAGGTCGGTGAGAATGCGGGTGCAGCTGCCTATGTAAAATCGCAACAAAAAAGCGCAGAGAATTTAGGTATCGTTTATCAGCTGCATAAGTTAAGCGAGAATACCAGCGAAGATTCCCTCATCGATTTTATTAAAAAATTAAACTCTGATAATTCTGTAAACGGAATCATTATCCAGATGCCCTTGCCGGCGAGCATAGATTACAAAAAAATCAGCCAGTTTATCCTGCCGGAAAAAGACGCAGAGGGGATGCACCCGGCTAATATAGGTAAGATAGTATTTGCTCAGGCGAAAATTTTACCCTGTACAGCCGCAGCAGTGATGGAATTGTTGAAAGAGACCGGGGTTGATTTATACGGCAAAGAAGTAGTTATGGTTGGGCATAGTGAAATTGTCGGTAAGCCACTTACTCTTTTATTACTGGATAAATTTGCTACAGTTACGGTTTGTCATATCGGCACATCCAAAGCAGGAAAATTAGAAGAGCATGTAAGGATTGCCGAGGTTTTAATTGTGGCAGTAGGCAAGGCCGGCCTGATTAAAGGCGAATGGATTAAAGAAGGCGCAATTGTGATTGATGTAGGGATAAACCGCGTGGGTGATAAAATCGTCGGCGACGTAGAGTTTGAAGCCGCAGAAAAACGCGCATCGTGGATTACGCCTGTTCCCGGCGGAGTCGGGCCTTTGACGGTTACAATGTTAATGCGCAATTTAATTGAGGCACTAAGATTACAAAAATAAAAGATGAAGAAAAGAATATTATTTAGCGTGTTGCTCATCGGAGTTATGGTTATTGGGTATAGTTTTGCTGCTTCGCAAAAACCATCGCCCCGCGGTATATATGTATTGGTTTCTTCCCGCAAGATTGCCAATCCTAGCTTACAAATGGATAGAATCCTCTCCAAGCCATTTGTTGACGGTGTTTTGATTGCAGCCGCTTGGAAAGAAATCCAGCCTTCCAGTGAAAGCACATTTGATTGGGAGCCCGTAGATAGATATTTAAGATTAATCAAGGCTAAAGGTAAAAGAGCCTCTCTTGTTGTATTTACGGGTAGGAACTGTACTCCTGAATGGGTTTACGCCAAAGGTGTTCGGAAGTGGACGTATGTTAATCACAAAGGAGAAACAGTTACGCAACCTAATCCGATGGATACCTTATTCTATGACTTATGGGTTGATTTTGTAAAAGCATTCGGCGCCAGATACGGCAACGATGCATCCATCGTGCAGGTAAGTATGTGCGGCGCAACCGGAACTTTGTGCGGTTTGCGTTTCCCTTTTGGGCTTCCTGCGGGCTGGAATAGAGAATTTGTAATTAAGCAGTGGAAGCGCATTGTGGATACTTATGTTGCGGCATTCCCAGAACCATTTTTGACCTTTGAGGTCCACACTACCAAAGGCGAAGGCTTAAGCTTGGCCGAAGAGATGATGGAATATAATTACCGAACCCATGGGGCGAAAATCGGACCGTTTGAAGAATTCTTATCTGCTACTGCACCGATGGGAAAGTTAGCTGAGATTATGATTAAATGGGGGCCGAAAAGCGGAAAGACCTGGTGCGGGTTTCAACAAGCCAGGCCCTTAGGAGAGCAACTTGATGCCGGCTACGCTCACGGATATAATGATTGCAGTTGCAAATATTTTGAAATCTATAAAACTGACCTTAATCCCGCATCTGATTCGGTAAATCAGAAGTGGCATGATGCGATTTGGAAAGAGTAAAATGACTTTTAAGGAAAAAGTTCAATCTGGGAAGTTTTTGGTGACCTCTGAGATTGGGCCGCCAAAGGGAATTGAGACGAAACAGATTTTGGAAGATGCGGAATTAATCCGTGGCCGGGTGGATGCGATTAATGTTACAGATTTGCAGAGCTCGGTAATGCGCCTGGGTTCATTGGCGGTTTGCAGTCTATTAAAACAAAAAGGATTTGAGCCGATATTCCAGGTAACCTGCCGCGACCGAAACCGCTTAGCACTTCAATCAGATATTTTGTCTGCCGCAGCATTGGGAATTGAAAATCTGCTTATTTTAACCGGCGACCATACGACATTGGGAGATCATCCTGAAGCCAAACCGGTTTTTGATTTAGATTCAGTTCAGCTTTTAGAGGTAGTAGGAAAACTTCAGCAAGGAACGGATATGAAAGGCAATAAATTAGAGGGTAGAGCGCCAAAGTTCTGCGTCGGTGCAGTGGTTAATCCCGGTAGTGACCCGCTTGAGCCCCAGATTCTTAAAATGGAAAAGAAGATTGAGACAGGTGCAGAATTTTTTCAGACCCAGGCAGTCTACGATATCAAGGTCTTTGAGAATTTTTTAAATAAAATAAAACACCTCAAGATAACTATATTGGCGGGAATTGTCTTATTGAAATCAGCGGGTATGGCAAAATATATGAACAAGAATGTTGCCGGCGTATTTGTGCCGGACAATTTAATTAAGGAGATGGAAGAAACCAAGGATAAGCAGGCAAAATCAGTAGAGATTGCCGCGAGATTAATCAAAGAATTAAAACCAATGTGCCAGGGCATTCATATTATGCCTATTGGCTGGGATAAAGTCGTGCCGAAAGTTTTGGATGCTTCAGGATTATAAATAGATGGAGGAAGGTATGTCAAATATTCAAGATAAATCTATTGATATTGCCACCCAGGAAATGTTAAAAAAAGCCCAGGAGGAAAGCATTAAGACTACCTGGGATAGGTTGGAACTGCAGCAACCGCAGTGCGGATTCGGGCTTTTGGGTTGTTGTTGTACGGTTTGTAATATGGGGCCTTGCCGGATTGACCCTTTTGGCGAAGGTGCGCAGGTAGGTGTTTGCGGTGCGGATGTGAATACCATTGCGGCGAGGAATTTAGCCCGCAAAATCGCTGTCGGTGCATCTGCCCATTCTGACCATGGCCGGGACGTGGCACATACATTGGCCTTGTTATGCGCAGGCTCAACCCACGATTACGAGATATTAGATATTGAGAAATTAAAAACCTTAGCCGCAGAATTCGGCATCAAGACCGATAAGAATAAAGAGCAGATTGCCAAGGAATTATCGGTAAAATTATTGGAAGAGTTCGGTAAGCAGGAAGGAGAGCTTGTCTTTACCAAGCGCGCGCCGAAAAAAAGGCAGCAGCTTTGGAAGAAATTAGGCATTACTCCCCGGGGAATTGATAGAGAGGTAGTGGAATTATTGCACACCACGACCATGGGTGTGGATAACGATTATAAAAATATCATTACTAACGGAATGCGCTGCGCCTTATCCGACGGATGGGGCGGGTCAATGATTGCTACGGATGTGCAGGATATTATTTTGGGCAGTCCCCAGCCGATCAGGGGAAAAGTTAACCTGGGAGTGCTGAAAGAAGATTATGTCAATATTGTCGTGCACGGCCATGAGCCGATTTTATCCGAAATGGCAGTCAAGGCTAGCCAAGACCCTGAATTGATAAAACTCGCCAAAAAAGCCGGTGCGCAAGGTTTAAATTTAGCCGGGATTTGCTGCACGGCAAACGAGGTTTTAATGCGCCACGGCATTGCCGTT
>Ga0315284_10000465_pt1 | contig 55239 bp, 46 predicted proteins | sample YL17G09_16_MG_FD_203696 | JGI IMG/M metagenome (GOLD analysis project Ga0315284, IMG submission 203696) | Sediment microbial communities from Yellowstone Lake, YNP, Wyoming, USA - YL17G09_16 | ecosystem: Environmental > Aquatic > Freshwater > Lake > Sediment | place: USA: Wyoming | collected...
TGACCATCGCCTGATGGACGGCTCGACCGTCGCTGACTGTCTGATCGAGTTAGAGCAGACACTGAACGGAGAGATCGCCGAAGAGCTTGAAAAGATGATTGCCACGAATGTTGGCACCGCAGCGTAATCGGTAACGGAACTTCGGGACCATTGCCAATGACGCTTTTTGTGAGTCATGGACACGAAATAACAGACGACAGCGAATCCGGTTTTTCCGTGCTTGAGTGGCACGGCCATTGAAACATGTCAATCGATCAGGAAATCCACCAACATGCGAGATCTGCGGGGAAGAAATGCGATTGTGACAGGAGCGTCGGCCGGTCTTGGAGTGTGCGTTGCGCGCGCGCTGGCTCACGAAGGGATGAACCTCGTGCTGGCGGCTCGTTCCGTGGAAGCCTTGGAATGCGTCGCTGTCGAGATGCGCGGACTAGGAGTCAAGGCCATCGCAGTTCCGACGGATGTTTCGGACGAAGAGCATCTGCAGCGGTTGGTCCAATGCGCGAGGGATGAATTCGGGGCCATCGACGTTCTGGTCAACAATGCCGGGATCGAAGCCTTTAGAGATTATCACGAGATTGACCCTGTCGAGATCCGTCGCACCGTGGATGTGAATCTCACCGCGGCATTGCTGCTGACCCGTTATGTCCTACCACACATGCTCCAAGCGGGGCGAGGTCATATCGTCAATATGGCTTCGGTTGCCGGTAAACACGGCCCGGCGTATGGCGCAGCGTATGGGGCATCCAAGGCGGGATTGATCGCCTTTGCGCAGGCTCTGCGTGGCGAGTATCATGGTCGAGGAATCAGTGCGTCGGCGATCTGTCCTGGGTTCGCGTCAGACGGCGGAATTTACGAAGTCATCAAACGGCGAATTGGTCGTGGTACACCTTGGTATTTCGGTTCGACGACTGCGAACGCAGTGGCTCGCGCCGTGGTCAAAGCGATTCAGTGCGACCGCCCGGACCTGATTGTGAACCAGCCAGCGTTGCGCCCGATCTTTACGCTGACGGCGGCGTTTCCAAGAGTCGGCGAATGGATTGTACGACGCACAACCACACGATTCCTGAAGCAGGCCGGAAAAAGCCCCCGCTGAGACTGCCCGCCGCCGATCGACGAAAGAGGCAGGAGCGTTCCCGCCGGCTGTTTCATGATTCACGGACTTTTCGTGCAGAAAACAACGCGTCGGATACCAACACGCGGCGTCTGCGAGGACAACGCGTTACCGTTGCGAGTCATGATCGCAGTGTCTTCAAAAACGTCATTGATTTTCGGATGGCCTCTGCGAGACACAAGCTCTAGGCCACGCGACGTGTCTTGATTCTTGAATCCTGTGGACGACACGCATTTTTTTTGCGACTGAAATGGTTCAAGAAGTCGAGGACATCGGGTGCCAGCCAGTTGGTCCACGCGAGGAGGTGTGCCAATGGTCCGATCAAGAGTTGGCGTTTGTTTCGGCGGATTGCTCGAATCGCCCCCATCGAAACAGCATCAATCGAACAACAGAGCCAGCGCGGTGGTTCGGGGATCGGTTTGTCGGGTCGTGAGGAATCGCAGGAACGATATAAATTGGTGAGAACCGGACCGGGGCAGAGGGCTGACACGCCGAGTCCCTGCCGTCCGAACTCCGCCCGGAGTGCGGCGGTGAATCCGATCAAGCCGAACTTACTGGTGTGATAGGCCGCGAAGCGTCCGCCAGCGACCAATCCCGAGATACTGCAAACGTTGAGAATGTGTGCGTTGGGCCGGCTTCGCAAGGTGGGAAGTAACTCACGTGTCATTTGGATTGGCGCGAGGAGATTGACTCCCATCAGCCGGCTCCATTGGGAGTCTGTCATCAATTGTGTCGGCCCGTAATACGCGATCCCTGCGTTGTTGACCAAGATATCGATGTGCTCCCACTTCATCAGCATTGTCTGCACCGCGTGAGTAATCTCGGTCGGCTGAGCCAGATCACATCGATCCGTCAACACGGAGACACCGAGTGCCGTTGCTTCATCAGCCACTGAGGCGAGGCCGACCTGATCAATATCGAGAAGGTAGAGATCGGCTCCCTCCCGGGCGAGAGCCAGAGCGATTCCGCGTCCTAGGCCTGAGGCAGCGCCTGTGACAAGCGCCCGCTTGCCGCGAATGGTTTTCATTAGAGTCGGCTTGCCTTTCGTCCTGGTTTAATTTGCGTTTCTAGAGGACTGCCGTCAGCAGGACACCGTGTCTATCGTGCTTGTCGGCTCTTGGTGATTCGTGACAACGCCCGAATGCCTGTCGTTCTGCTACGGCCTATCCCCCTCCAAAAATGGAAGATCAGCAAACCGAGAACGCAAAGATTCGACGATCACGCTCTGCGGGACTATTTCGAATTCGCCAATCGAACGATTGCCTTCTTGATAAAATCTTCGAGCTGATTCCATTGAGCGATCACTCTGGCGAGTTCGGGGTCGGTCGTGATGGGGGTCAGTGGCTGAGTCGGTGTTGGTCCCGGACTGGGTGTGATTGGCGGTGTTCCCGGAGGGGGTTCCATGCCGTGAGGGTAGGGGATCGGTCCCTCCGGCCCGTGGACGGCATTCGAGTATTGCAACTGTACCGGAACTAGGCCGCTGCCGTCGGCCAGTGGAACTTCGACAAAGACGTGTTTGAGTTGCCGGGCTTCGGCGATCGGATAGTCGCCGATTTCCAGACCGCTGTCGGAGGTCCAGCCGAGAAACCGTGTGCCGTTCGTCGTGCCATCGCGGATCGCGTCATCGACGTCCGGGTCTGTGCGGGCTTCCTGTAACTCGTGATACACTGTTGCGACGACGTTCTTCCAGTTCTGGTCATAGACCGGAATACCGTTCGTCCCGCCATTCGGCAGCCGCTCGGAATACACCGCAGTCGAATAATAGACCGTCGCACTGCCGATATGCACCGAACCGTGGTACCCACCCAGTCCACCCGAAGAATCTTCGGCCTCTTCCTGCGGAATCGTTTTGTTGGACAGGGCGAGTTGTTCCCCGCCGTTGGGATCGCCCAGAATCGTCCCACGCGGCAGGATGAAGTTGACGAGCGTGTTCGGCAGGTCAAGACTGCTAAACGCGCCGCCAGAATGCAGGCCGCGAACTTGGCGTTCGATGTCTCCCTTGGCAACAAACTGCGGTCGCCAGCCGGAGAGAAAGAAAGATTTTTTAAAAGTCGAACTGATCGACTTGTTTCCAAAGTACTGGACGATGACATTGTTCAAATGAGCGTCGGCCATCGCTGCAGCCAACATCTTGTCGATGCTCCTCCAATCCTGCGGGTCCCACGAATCCTGACCGCCGACATACAGATTGACGTAACTCAGGTCGCGAATCGTTCGGCCGCCGCGATACTTTAGATCTTCCTGTGGTGTCGACGGGAGATCTGATACTTGGGCATTGGATGTGGGACGTCCGAGTTCCGCTGCTCGTATTGCCTGTTGACGCAACTTTGAACCGCCCGCGGAAGGGAGTTTCGTTTCGCGTTGCAACAGCGGGACAGGGCGTCCATCCACGAAATGTCCGTTCGCAGCCAGTAAATTCAGTGTTTGAGGACCGCCTTGAATTGCGAATCCGCCGCTCGCCATCAACCCGTTCTGAGTTTGAACGACGGTATAGGGGGGCAATGCGGCGAACGGTAAAACTCGGATTGAGGAAGCCGCTTGTCCCGGTGCAAGCGTCGGCTGACTGGCGATCGGATGACGGGAAGGGGGGGCAACCATTTGTGGCGGTCTGCCAGAAGCGTAAGGCATGCGTGGCCCCATCAGGCCATTCGAGCATCCTACGCCCCAAACGAGCCATAAAATGCCTGTGCCGAGTAGTAACATCCGTGTCATGGGGACTTTCCTGCGCAATCCATCGCACGAGAAAACGAGATCTGCTCGATAACCGACCGGCAGTTTCAGCCGGTTGATAGCAGATGACAACGGATGTGGCTAGACGCAGTTTTACGGCACCTCGCCTACGGACGACCCCGACGCCGTAATGCCTCGACAACAGCGTCGTCAAGTTGTTTTAAACCCTCATCAGGCCGGATTTTGTAGAATCCGATGTGATAATCAACCACCGTACCATCACGACCAATGACGACCCATAAGGGGAGGGGGGAGCCGAGGCTCGGCGGGTCGCCGAACTGTGTCAAAATTGTTCCGTCATCGACCGCCACATCGTAACCCAGATTCATGAACTCCTGTATCTTTTTTAGAGAGAGTGTTGCCGCTTTCGATTTGTCGCCCCCTGCAAAGCGACCGTCCACGTTGATTCCAACCACTTTCACTCCTCGTTTGCTGCGTTTGTTGTTCAGAAAATCGAGATAGCCAATTTGACCATAGGGCTCGACCAACGCTTCACCTCGATACTCCCAAAAGTGGAGAACAACAACTTTGTCCTGCAGTTCCGCTGGGGGAATGTGGGATCCGTTGGGCAGCTGTAGCGAGAACGGAGGTGCCGGTTGCCCCACAAATTTTTTGGCCAGTGCGTGTGCGCCTTCCAATCGGAGTTCTTGTTGAATGAGATCTTTGGAAATGACCGCGGTCAGACGCGACCATGGCGTGGCCTCGGACATCTTCTGAATTTTGCCAATCGTCGATTGGGACGACTTCAACTGCTCCGCCGTCAATTCGACATTTTTTTGATCGCCAGATCGGGTCAGCGACAACTGAATTTGATGCAGTGAGTCAAAGACGACGTGCGAGTTTTCCAGATCGCTTGCCGATTGTGTTCGCTGAAACTGGAGTTCGATTTTTAGCTGAAACTCGTCACCTTGACCCATAAAGAGCTTCTCATCCAGAGTCACCAAGATCCCTGTTGCCGCATCCACGGCCAGGGATTGAGAACGTCCAAGTCGAGAGTCAACGTTGACGATCCAGCACTCTCGATCATTGACAGTACGTTTGCCGGAGACGGAGTATTCCACCAGACCATCGTTCCATGAGGCTGGGGCGGAAAGTTTTTCGCGGAATTCAAACAGCGGAGAACGGAGGGGCAGGGGATATTGCTTTCCGTCGTGCGTATGCAGAAGTTGCAATGAGCGTGATCTTTCTGTGTTGGATGATCCCGACAGGAGCAAACCAAATCGCTCCGGCCAAGACCATCCGTCGCCTTGTTCGTCGAGACTCCAAGCCAGATGAGTCGCACTGTCGCCACAGGGAAGTGATACGGCATAAATAGAAAATGTCTTGGCTTCCCTCGGCCCCGTCTTCGTCTGCTGCAGGAGCGTGCCTGTGTATTGCAGTTCTGTTCCCGCCGGCAGGTTAAATACGGCAGGGACGATGAGCATCAGTCCAATAATCAGAGAACTCATTCACGTCGCCTCTCAGGGAGTTAGGGGATTTCTCGCGATTTCAGATCTTCCTTGGGAACGAGCCATCTTGATCGAACGGAGGCAGCACGACAAGCCGCTGATGGAACGTGTTCGACGGCTGTGATGATGCAACTCTTCCGACACAGGGGAATCGAAACGAGGTTCCCAATCCGCTCCATTTCAATAGGCGACGTGACATCGGCAATCGAGGTGTTGACAATCGATTGTCCAAGTATGACGTTGATGATGGACCATGGGACTGCGGATCATAAAGCTCCGCAAGACTCGTTGACAGTGCCATCGGGAAGCCGATAGCTTAGACGAGATTAAATTTCCCCTGTTCCGGGCGGAACGCTTCATGTTTTTTGAACGGCAAGGATTGAGTCACTATGCCTCGAAGTCGATTCAATGTCATCCGCCTGTGTGTCGCCGCCTGCTGTCTGACGGTGTCCGATCCGGATGTGAACGGTCAGGAACCCAAATCTGGTTTGAAAGGGGGACTGCCGGTTGCCGCAGCCGGTGATCAGGTGATCGTGAAACGCGAGGCTTCGCGCATCATCGATCCGCATAAATATCGTATCCCGTTGTCTCTCGAACCGATCCGAACAGTCACGCTCACTGCTCCCTTTGACGGTCTTGTCAAACAGATTAGCGGGAAGCCGAATTCAAAAGTTCAACCACAAGGTGAGATCGTTCGACTCGACACGACAATTGCCAGATTGCAACTGCTGCGTGCGGAAGCAAATTCAAGAGTTGTCGCCGGTGAAGCAAAACTGGTCAGTGAGAAAGACGATGCTCATAAGGCGGTTGCCGCGGCCCGGTTGGAACTCGCCAATGCCGAGCTGGCAATCGTCAAATATAATCTCGAATTATGCGGTATCCGAGCACCGTTTGCCGGCGAGTTGCAGCGAATACTTGTGACGGACGGTCAGTTTGTGAAAGCAGGGGATCCCGTTGCGATTGTCGTCGATGTCGGCAAACTGCTGATTGAGATTCCGGCGGAACGCTCGTTGGTCGAAGTCGGAAAGACCATGACGTTGAAAATCGAAACGACGGACATGGAGGGGAAGGTGGATGCGGTACTGCCGCTGAACAGCCGGTTTGATGGGCTGCGTGAGTTGTTTGATTCCGTGGCTTCGGCGGTGATTGTGGTCGAAAACCTAGACGGTCGATTCAAGCCCGGGCAATCGGTGTACGTCCCGTTGATTCCGCGTCAGCCGGTGGTGGAGGTTCAAGCGGGCTCCATCGGCAATTTGCCTGATGGGGAACGCAAGGTTCAAGTCGTTCGCCAGTCGGTGGTCCGTGATGTGCCAGTGCTTTTAATGGGATCGGTTGGTGTGAACCGCGTGTTTGTCAGTGGTCCCTTTGCCGACGGCGACGAGGTGATCACCGAATCTTCACACCAACTCGGTGACGCCTTTCAATTGAAACAGTCGACAACGAATGGATCCGGTTCAGACAACTCGCCGGCGAGTGCCGGCGGAACAAAAACACCGAAGACAGGAATCGGCTTCTAGCCCATGTCGTGGTTCCAGAGCCGGATCAGGCAACGACGACTGAGACCATAACATTCATGGCGATTCAGCAGGGGAGTGCATGATGGCTGACGAAGAACTGATCGATGGAACGTACACTCTTGTGATGTGTATCGCCACGGGTGGTAGCAGCCAAGTTTGGGAGGTTGTCCAGAAATCAACCGGGCGAAACCTCGCCATGAAACTGCTGAAGGCGGGCTCGTCAGAGTTCAAGCAGAACAAGGTCAGTCTGAAAAACGAAGCCAGTATCTTGAAGACGCTCAATCACCCCTTAATTGTCAAGTTTGAATCGTTTTCCTCTAATCGTGACAATACCTATATGACGATGGAGCACTTTCGTGCTGCCAATCTGAAGTTGCAACTGAAGATGGACATGACTGCCGTTCATGTCCGAGCGCGTCAACTGTTTGAAGGCATCTGCCAAGCAATTTCGTACGTACATTCGCACGGTTGGATTCATCGGGACATCAAGCCTGACAATGTTTTGATGAACAAAGCCGGTGAAATTCGGCTGGTCGATTTTTCACTGACCAGCAAGTCTGTCAACTCATTCGTCCAAATGATCGGTGCCGGACGGCCCTCCTCGATTCGGGGAACACGCACTTACATTGCTCCCGAAACGATACGCAAAGAGACTCCGAGATTTCAAACGGACCTCTACAGTCTCGGCATTCTGTTTTTTGAGGTCCTGACTGGAAAAACACCGTTTCAGGCAACAACACCGGATGAACTGCTTCAGAAACACTTGCGTTCCGTCCCCTCCAATGCCTCAGAATTTAATACTAATGTCTCCGCGGAAATGGATCGATTGATCGGCAAACTTCTGAAGAAAAAAATCACAGACCGTCCCGCGAGCATTGATGAGGTTCTGTCGGAATTGAGGCGAATCAAGATCTTCAAGGAGGACGTCACGGAGGAGTTAATTGCGAAACGGAAGACCGAGTCGAGCGATACAATGAGTGAACTGACCGAGGCTCGACTCGATAGTCGAGCCGATGCCAAGTTACGCGTGATCTTGGAGTCAAATCCGGAGATGGCTCAGCAGTTTGAAGAGGATAAGCGAGCGAAAGCCGCGAAAAAGACGACTCTCGAGGATCAGCGAAAAGCGAGCATTCTCAAATCCTCACCGAAGCCCAAACAATCCGACCCGGTTCCGATGCCTCAACCCGTTCCCGCTCCCCCACAGCCTTTCTATCCGCCTCAGGGACAATATCCATTTCCGATGATGCCGATGATGGGTCCGCCCCCCGCAATGATGCCCGGCTTTGCAGGCAGGCCGGTCTATCCCGGAATGCAGTATCCGCCCCAATTCCCGCCTCCCTATGCCATGCCGCCAATTATGCCCATGCCTCAGGGGTATCCTGGTGCTGCCGCTCCGATAGCCGCGGGCCCGCATCCGTTTCAGCAGACGCCATCACTACCGCTGCCGCCACGTTTATCGGTTCCGACATCGCCTCTTGTTGCACCGAATACCCAACCGCCGGCCTCGCCTGGAGTGAATCCGCCCGCTGCGGTCACACCGCCGGTTTCACCTCAAGAACTTGAATTCATGACTGAATTGCCCGATGTTCATTGATCTGATATAGGAACAGTGAGTTTCCGCAGGGCCAGTACAGTGAATGCGATTTAAGAATCTGTTTGCGGTACCAATCACCCTTGTTCGAAGTTGGTCTTCTGGCATTTCGCCGGACGAATTTCATCCGTCTCAATCCCAGTTTAAGTTCATCATTCGTTGATGCGGTAGGTTTTGGCACAGCCGTTTCACGTGAGGTCGAGCTTGCGTTGATAGTGTGGTCCATCCGATGAAACCTCAGTCAGTCTTGCCCTTTGAAAAGCCGATTGCCGATCTTGAAGACCAATTGGTAACTCTGGAAAATCAGCCGAGCCCAACTCCGGCAACGCTCGATGCCATCCGCGCTGTGCGGGTCGAAATCGTGAAGCTGAAACGAGAGGTGTTTGAGAATCTCGATGCTTGGCAAACGGTTCAAGTCTCACGGCATCAGGAACGACCGCAGGCGAAAGATTACATCGAGCTGATCTGCAGCGAGTTTGTGGAGTTGCATGGTGATCGAGCCTTTGGCGACGATCGCGCGATCCTGACAGGATTCGCTAAGCTCGACGACTTCAAGGTCCTATTGATTGGTCAGCACAAAGGACGGACGCTGAAGGAACGGACCGAGTGTAATTATGGCTGTGCTCATCCCGAGGGTTACCGAAAAGCGTTGCTCAAAATGCAGTTGGCAGCGAAATTCGGAGTGCCGATCGTGTGTTTGATCGATACTCCCGGTGCGTATCCGGGGATTGGCGCCGAGGAACGGGGTCAGGCCTATGCGATTGCAGTCAATCTCCGTGAAATGTCGCGTTTGCCGGTACCGATTATTTGTGTGGTGATTGGTGAGGGGGGGTCCGGCGGTGCCTTGGGATTGGGGATAGGCGATCACGTCGCGATGCTTCAGTTTGCGTATTACTCGGTCATCAGCCCCGAGGGCTGCGCGGGCATTCTGTGGAAAAGCGTCAAGCACGCCGACAAGGCTGCGCGGGCACTTAAATTTACCAGTCGCGATCTGTTGAACCTTGGAGTGGTTGATGAAGTGATCCCCGAACCGCTCGGTGCGGCGCATCGGGATCATCGAGCGATGGCCGCGACCCTCAAGTCGACGATCATTCGAAACCTAAAATTATTGTTAGCGATCTCGACCGATGAATTACTAGAGAGACGCTACCAAAAGTTTCGACGCATTGGCGATTTCGAAGAGCAGGTGACTGGCGGGTCCACCGCCGGTGCCTCAGTAGTTGACGCCTCAGAGTCGTAAATCGGTTCTCGTTTCGCTTTCCGTTGCGAGGGACTCGGTTTGCCATCGGTTCGCCATCTATCGTGTCGCCACCAATTGCCGAACGTTTGGTTCTCAGAATCGCCTGCCTACCGATTGTTGTTGGTCTGGCTTTTTGGGGGTGCGGGGCGTGAGGGTTTGCGATTGGCGGGCATTGGATCGTTCTTAAAACGCCATCTTCTACCCGATAGGCAACGTCCGATAATGTCCGTTATGTTTCTTTTGCGTCAAAAAAAGGCCTATTTTTACAGGGCCAAAAATAATGAATCCGAATCGATCGGCAATGGACGGCCGCGGCGAAGCAACGTCAGAAGTCTTTATGGCTGTCGATCAGTAGCGTCACAGGACCGTCATTCACCAGCTCAACTTCCATGTGTTCTTGGAAGCGGCCGGTCGCGACTGGGATCCCTCGACCGGATACCTCGGCCACGAAGGTTTGGTACAAAAGCTCAGCTTGATCAGGTCGGGCGGCTTTGATGAAGCTTGGTCGTTTCCCTTTGCGACAGTCGCCGTAAAGAGTGAATTGGCTGACCACGAGCATCGCACCACCGATCTCCGCCAGCGAGTGATTCATCTTCTGATTGACGTCCGGGAAGATGCGCAGTCCGACCAGTTTTTCGGCAAGATAGACGGCGTCTTCCTGAGTATCCCCTTCCGCGACTCCAAGTAGCACCATCAACCCGAATCCGATTTCACCGGTGACTTCACCGGCGACCGTGACTTTCGAGCGGGACACGCGTTGAACGACAGCTCGCATTGTGGACTCCTCAGATTCGAAACCACCTCACGGACATACGCTCTCGGTTGAACTGCTCAGATCAACCGTCGTTGGTCTTTTGATTCCCCGCAGAGCATCGGGAGATGTGCAGCGGCCAAGAAGCTCGTTGGCCATGATCATCGCCGTAATCGGTGAGAGTTGGAGGCCCGCTCGAAAATGGCCAGCGGCTACGGACAGATTAGTCGTCCCCGGCAGTCGACCAATGTGTGGATGTCCGTCACGCGCATGCGGCCGCAGTCCTGACCAGCATTTCTGAAAACGGGCCGATCCCAGTTGAGGAACCAGTCTGCAGGCGAATTCAATCAGGTCGCAGACCGCTTGGGCGGTATTCTGTTTTTCAAAGCCAACCCGTTCCTCCGTTGAGCCGATCAGGATCCGTCCGTCGGTTCGCGGGACGAGGTATCTCGATCCCTCCTGAATGACACAGTCAAACGGAGCGGGACAAGTTTCGAGCAACACGATTTGTCCACGAACGGGCTCAATCGGTATGTCATGCCCCGCGTGTCGAAGCAGTTCGCGTGACCAAGCCCCGCCCGCGACGACAAATTCTGCTGCAGAGTGTTCCTCACCCGCCGCCGACACGGCAAGAACCCGATCTCCGGTAAAATTGAAGTGGAGCACGGGAGATCCCGTTCGCAGATCCACTCCACGCAAGGTACAGGCCGCGACAAGCGCCTTCAAATGACGCGGGTTTCGAATCTGCCCGAAATCGGGCAGAAAATAGCTGGAAGTGATGTTCGGATTGAGAGCCGGAAAACGGTCTCGAAGTTCCCCGGGTTTCGGGACTTCGACCTGTACGCCTTCGGCTCGCCAAGCAGTGACTTCCGCAGCAAGTTCCGAGCCGTTTGAACGCACTTCCAGTCCGCCAGTTCGGGAGTAGCCGTTATCGATGCCCGTTTCCTGGAGTAGTATTTCGGCCCAATTCGGCCAGAGGACGTGACTCGCAGACCGGAGTCTTGCGTCTGGTGTTGTGGCCCATTCGGGATTGCCTGGCGGCAGCATTCCTGCACCGGCCCAACTCGCTTCTTTCCCAAACTGACCCTGTTCGAGGACGCGCACCGATGCCCCCTGCCCGGCCAATTCCCACGCCATCGACAAACCAATGACTCCACCACCAATGATGATGACGTCAGGGCGCGGAGTGTGAGTCTTGGAATTGGAGGACATCGCAGACATTGATTAAACTCTCCGTCAAAGCACCCCGACTGCAGTGCAGCGGGGGGCCAGGCCTCGTTGTGTGTGGAGCGACAACCCCGAAGATGCGTCAATCACGGCACGATCGGGCAGGGCGACCGACGGTTGATGATCGAGGCTCCGATATCGTGCCGCCGTGCCGAATTGGCCAAGTTTTTCGTTTTCCGAGGGGATCTCGGTCAGCCCAAGAGAGATCGAATGTCGGTGTTGCTGCCAAGCCCCGTCTTCATCACCACGCACCCGCCATTGGCCAGGGAGATCTCGTTTGAGGGCGAGTAATTCAGACGTCTTCCGAGTGGCGGATTGAGTCTCCCAAAGTGGCTCGTCGTTTTGCGATGTGCCGAGACCGATCACGTCCTCGACGTTCCAACGGAAGTCGGCAAACTTCGTGGCATCATACGGGGCCTGAAAAACCAATGGATAATGATCCAAGAACCTGCTCATGCCCTCCTCCACGCTCGGGTCGTCACTCGCAATGATCGCCGCAATTTGGGGCTTTTGCCTTTTTTTCTTGTTCATGATTTCAGTCATCTCTGTTGCACGCGGGCAAACGCAGGGATTCTCGTGTGTGTCTGATTGTCAAATAGTGATTCGATGGAAAATCCCGTTGATGGTGCGGCGAGCAGCGGTTGATGAAGGGTGTTTGGCTCTTGGCGAGTCACCTTATTTTTTACCCTTCTGAGTGGCGAGTGCGTTGGCATAGGCCAGAGCCAAGACTTTACCATCGGTCTGATAAATCTTTTGGAGAGCGGCTTCAGGGGTCTCACCCTCTTGGAGACGCTGTAGGAACTGATTGAATTTTTTCCGGCCGCCGCGTGTCATCATAAAACGGACCAGCGTGAAGCCAATGGGACCGACATCGCTCGGTGCGAATGTGCCGTTGACAAAAATTTCTTCGGGCTTGACCAGGTGAGCTGCCTTGAGGATTCGGCTGGCTTGGCTGGGGAGTGCCGCGAGGTAGGGGTTTGCCGACGAATGGTGATTGGCGAGGGCCAGTCCCACACCTCGAACCAACCAGTCGGGTGGAGTCACTTCGCTGCGTTTTAGGAACGCGCCAGTGAGGTGCTCAATCAGACTCAGTTGCATTCCGGGCGACGAGTCGCTCGCCTCATCGCCGACGTCGTGGATGGCGATGAATGCCTCCTCCATCGTCGATACGACCTGCGAGTGGCCGATGATCTCACGCGGAACGTCCCGCTTGTGAACGGAGTTGCTGAACTCTTCGTAACCGAATCGTTCCTTGAAAACAAAAATGGTTAACCGTCCCTTCCAGAGTTGGTCGGTCGGTACGTTGAATGATTGACGGAGCGATGTCGAATAGTCTGATGCCCACGTGTCGATTTGCCTCAGGCGGTCTTCCGTGACGTTTCCCATGACGAGGAACGCGTTGCTGGTGATCTGACCGGGTGTCTCTGTTGGGAATGTCCGTCTCCATTGGTCTTCGGAGTCCCGCAATCGTTTTGCTGCGAACTCTTTCGGAGTCAGTCTCGCCAGTTTTTCGGCGGTCACCTCTTCGTCCGTCGGAATCAGTTGGCGGAGCGGTCGCTTGGCATCGGAAGCATCGAATTTGGCTCCCTCCTCGATCCATGTCCCCACGTCCGCATACCACTGTTTCTGAAATCTCGCCTCACCACGAGGCATCTCGCCACTCGTGAGTAATTCAAACAGCTTGCTCCCTGCGAGATTCCCGGCAATGACGACTCGTCCACTGTCTCCACCCTGCATGAGTTTCTCAAATGTTGTCATCGACAAACCACCTCGCTTCTGGTCCTCGTTGTGACATCCTGCGCAGATGTTGACTAGAGTTGGGGCAATCTCCTTGATGAAGGAGACCTTTTCATTTCCGGTGGGTCTGGCAATCTCGATCATTGTCGTGGGGCTTGGCTGTTTCTGAGGATGCGGCAACGATCCGATCGCCCGACCAAACCGAGTTTTGGCTTTTTCGAGTTGGAGGCGGATTGGCTTCAGTGCCGAGTCTGTTTCGGAAATTGATGAACGGATGATGAAGTGGGCCAGTTTTTCCTCGACCTCGGTTAAGGCCGCTGCCGCATCCTCAAACTTCTGCTGGGTAGTCAGCGATGAAGCCCTTGTAATCTCGGAACCGATAATCTTCAATTCCTTTTTCTGTTCGAGAGTTGCTGCTGCCAAGGAATTGTTGAAAACCGCAACTGTCATAAGGATCGTAAAACACTCAGTCCGAAAAGTGCGGATTCGTGGCATGGCATCAAGTTCCCTTGGAGGCTCTGCGCCTCTGCCCGCCGCATCGCAGGAACAACACTCACGAGACGGACAGCACGTGACCAACAGTCTAGCCGGCTGCCTCACCTGGCAACAGACTGCACAATCTTTCACAGTACGGCAGATTTGTGTCGACGATCCCATTGAGACGCATCCTCCAACGCGATAATGTCAGATGCGGAATCCACTGGAAATGTTTGCTCCTCGTTCCCCCCTGCTCTGCCATGTGACTGGAACCCGCTGATGACAACGGACCTCTCGGATATCGAACGAAAACGCGATCGACTGCTGGAAATCGTCGCCGATTACGGCCGTGTTGCAGTCGCCTTCTCTGCGGGGGTGGATAGTACGGTGGTTGCCATGGCGGCCCAGCAGGCTTGTGGTGAAAAAGCTGTCGCGGTCACAGCCGTGAGCGACAGTTTGGCAATCGGCGAACGTGAGCAGGCGGCAGAATTGGCGGGTCTGATCGGGATTCGGCATGTAGTGATCGAAACGGGCGAATTCTCGGACCCAAACTATTTAAAGAATCCGATCAACCGCTGTTATTTCTGCAAGTCAGAACTGTATGCGAGGTTGATCGAACGGGCACCCTCTCTGGGCGTCGATGTCCTCGCGAATGGTGCGAATCTGGATGATCAGGGTGACTATCGTCCCGGTCTGCGTGCGGCCAAAGAGTTCCAAGTCCGGTCGCCACTCATCGAAGCGGAGTTCACGAAGTCTGATGTCCGCGAGTTGGCTCGGAACTGGAACCTGCCCGTGTGGGACAAACCTGCCAGCCCCTGTCTGTCGAGCCGGATTGCCTATGGTGTTGAGGTCACGGCCGAACGCGTTCACCGGATTGATGCCGCAGAACGGTTCCTGCGCGGCGAGTTAGGACTGCGTGAGTTACGCGTTCGTTGCGAGGCCAATGAATTGGCGAGGATTGAAGTCTGCTCCGACGCCATTCCGTTGGTAACATCCCCTGCCCTGCTGGCAAGAGTCCGAGCCGAGCTGCATCGGCTCGGCTTCCGCTATGTCACCTTGGACTTAGATGGATTCCGATCGGGTAGTCTCAACGCTGCGATTGATACCGTGAATTTGGAGATTTTGCCCTGAGGGGAGAACCGAAGGCCGTTCGATCATTCGGCGTCACATCGAACGGCCTTGGATCTGGCGCCAACCGTCCGGCGAAACGGTACCTCGAATGGTGATCGTAGTCCGAGGAACGGTGGTCGTTGCTCGAGACAGTCCGGTCATCCCTGCAACAGTGTTGGATCAATTTCGACGGCGTGTCTTTTCCACCATTCCGCGGCGTTCTCGTATCGCCAGCGTCCGGCGTCGTGACATCCTGCGAGCGATTGTGCCATCTCGCTGGGCGTGTTGAAACGTTGCTCGGAATCCTTCGACAGACATCGCAGCAATACGCTCTCGAGGTCTTTCGGAATTTCGGAATTCCAGTGTGACGGCGGCAGGAGTTCATCTTTGGCATGCGCCAGCATCAGTCGCCACGTCGATTTCCGCTCGAAGGGCGGCCGTCCGGTGAGCAGAAAGTATCCGACACCCCCCAACGAATAAATGTCAGTACGTCCATCGAGCTTTTGTCCGGCGGCTTGTTCTGGGGACATATAGAGCGGCGAACCGGCGAAGGGCGTCTCTGCGTGAGGATCATGGAAGTTGTTGCTCTCATTCCGCTGTAAGACGAGACCGAAGTCGAACAGTTTTGTCACGTCATAGACACCGCCTCTCTTCGCCGCAAAAATGTTTGCCGGCTTGAGATCGCGATGGATCAGCCCCAGATTGTGAGCTTCCTGCAGAGCCCAACAGGTTTGACTTAAGAAATGGATCGCTCGAGCCGGAGGCATTGGCCCAAACTTTTCGACCAAATCGGAAAGACTCGAACCCCGCAGGTACTCCATCACGTAGAAAAATGTTCCATCATCGGTGTGGCCGTAGTCGAAAATTTCGATGGTATTCCAGTGAGACAGGCGGGCGGTGCTGCGAACTTCCCGCTCAAATCGCCTCAACGCCGAAGGGTCGGCCCCGTGAGTTGTACGAATTACTTTGATGGCGCAGGGGCGTTTCAAAAGTTTATGCTCGGCAAGAAAGACGTTTCCCATCCCTCCTCGTCCCAACTCCTGCTTCAGACGGTATTGCCCGACATGGTCTGTTGGGTGAGACTTGCAACGCAGGGACGTCGACGCGTAGGTCCCGTAGGTCGCAACGATTCCCGTGACGATCAATGCCAAGCCGATTTCAACAAGTCGCATCGCGTCGATGACCTCGGTAATTTTTGGCGCAACGCACCAGACGACAAACATGGCAACTGTGGGAGCGGTCACGGGCGGAATCATCATCAACGCCGTTCGTTTCCACCCATGGGGCATCAGCATCCCGTAGGCAAGCATGATCACGGCGAGTCCCAACGTTCCCGAATAGAAGACGGCAATCTGCTGAGGGACATCGCCCGCCTCGATGGCTCTGATCAGAAAGGCGATCTGAAAGAAAACCACGAACGCACAGAGTGGCCCAAACAACAAAAGTTCGATTCGACGCAACTTCCGGGTCGAGAGTACGCCCGGTGAAGCCAGCATGCCGAGGCAGCCAACACAAATCACCAGACTGACGCTGCGCATCAACGAAATCATGGGAACATCAAGAAACATCGCCCGCCCATAAAAGACGAGTAAGCAGGCAAGGCTGATGATCGATGCGGCCTGTAAACGTGATTGAAATAACTCCATCGGGTCGCCGACGGCATCTGCTGCTGCTGCTGCTGCTGCTGCTCGTCTGTCGTCTTCAGGGATTCTTAGGCCGAAGGCCGGCCTCGTTGACGCCATGCTATCCGGAGTGGTGCTCTGACTTGGAACCTCATGAGGGTCCAAGGTCGAACAAAAATCGATGCTCCTCCCGATGAGAGTCGCTTCTATCGATTCCCAGTCATCCCGAGGGGCACTGACGAGCGACACGGCTCCCCCTGTATTTATTTCTTTGAGTCACGCAGCTTAGTAACTGATATGAAAACCCAGAGGTCATCTCACCACGGTGCTCTAATATCGACCAAGTAGGTCAAGAAGTTACCGGCCGACTCGATTCAGATCTCAAATCAAACGAAATTTGTACCGAAAAGATCGAACGTAGCATCGGAGCCAAATCGTCGCCGACACGTTCGCCCGTCAACCCCACTGCCGATCGTCTGCAGATGATCGGGGTGACAGCCCGAACCGAATTTGCGGCATAACCGGAACCGTCGAATAGCCGTTCCATCGAGCGGATTTCCGCGATCGGTGGATCGCTTAAAGAGCATCGGTCGCAGTTCTTCCCCATGCCGAAAGCAGAAGGATTCCAACGGTGGTGTCGGCCCCGCTGGAATCGGATCCAGTCACCCGATGCCAGGCACCGGGAAGGCTTTGCAGAAGGATTGAATGTCGCCGCGCACGCGTGCGATCACCTCGACGTCATCCGGCGATTTCAGCACGGACAGAATCCACCGCCCCACGAGTTTCATCTCATCCTGCGTCATGCCGCGAGTCGTGAGCGCCGCCGTACCGATTCGGATTCCACTGGGGTCAAGTGCTTTCCTCTGATCGAATGGAATCATGTTCTTATTCACGGTAATGCCGGCCTGATCGAGGGCTTTCTCGGCGATCTTGCCAGTCAGGTCGATGGACGTCACGTCGCACAGCATCAGGTGATTATCTGTGCCGTTACTGCTGAGTCTGATCCCGCCGCTGATCAGAGTCTCCGCTAGCGTCTTCGCATTGGTGACGATCTGTCGGGCATAAATTTTAAACGAGGGCTGTATCGCCTCCGCAAAACAAATGGCCTTGGCCGCCACCACGTGCATCAGCGGCCCGCCTTGCACTCCGGGGAAGACGGATCTGTCCAGATCCTTGCTAAACTCCTTTCTGCACAGGACGAAACCGGATCGAGGTCCACGCAACGTTTTGTGTGAGGTGCTCGTCACGAAGTCGGCAACCGGCACAGGACTATTATGGACACCACCGGCAACGAGTCCCGAGTAGTGAGCCATATCGACCCACAACTTGGCGCCCACATCACGGGCAATATCGGCGAATTTCGCATGATCGATTTCGCGAGGATAGGCACTCGCCCCGGCCAAGATCAGCTTAGGTTTGTGCTCGCGAGCCAATGCTGCCACCTCGTCAAAATCGATCCGGTGATCGGACTCACGCACGCCGTACGGAATTGGCCGATATAACTGCCCGGAGAAGTTGAGTGGATGACCGTGAGTCAGATGACCACCGTGAGACAGATTCATGGCGAGATACGAATCACCCGGCTTCATCAGTGTCAAATAGACAGCCATGTTTGCCTGAGACCCCGCATGCGGCTGGACATTGACATGCTCGGCCCCAAACAACTGCTTGGCTCGCTCGATGGCAAGCAATTCAATCTGATCGACATACTCGCACCCGCCGTAGTACCTGCGACCAGGGTAGCCTTCCGCATATTTGTTTGTGAGAATCGTCCCCGTCGCTTCGAGTACGGCCGCCGACGCATAATTTTCGGAAGCGATCAGTTCCAGACCATCATGCTGGCGAATTTGTTCAGCGCGGATGGCATCCCACAACGCGGGATCATTCGATTGTTGTGCTGACATGACGTGCAAATTCCTTTGTTCACTAAAACAACGATTGAGGTGACCGCCGTAGTCAGACAAAACTGTCGTGATCTCTCGTGGTCCAGACAACAGATTCCTCTTGTATCCGCGACGTTCACTTCCGGACTCTCAGTGCCTTATACTCTCCCTACCAAATTGTAGGCTACCCCTCCAGCGAAACACCATGAATAATCCCGTCGATTCTGCTGCAAAGCCGATCCCCCATGCACCAATTTTGCTGGGTGAGCATGTTGCCTTTACGGGGACTCTGGCCTCGATGACTCATCGCCAAGCGATGAGTCTCGTCGAGCAGCATGGCGGTTCAGCAGGACAGAATGTCAGCCAACAAACGACCCTGATGGTGATTGGTGAGGAAGGTTGGCCGTTGGAAGCGGATGGTCGCATTTCCACTAAGCTGGAGCAGGCTCGCCTGCTCTTTGATCAGGGGAAACCGCTGCGCATTCTGTCCGAATCGGAATGGCTCAGACTCATGGCTGTTGAACCCCAAGAACGGAAACAGCAACAACTCTATACGCCTGCGATGCTCAGTCAAATTTTGAACATTCCAGTTCACCAAATTCGTCGATGGGAACGCAGCGGACTAATTCGTTCCGTGAAGAAAGTTTATCGACTGCCATACTTCGATTTTCAAGAAGTGACCGGCGCTCGGCGGCTTTCCGAGTTGGCCAATTCTGGAGTTAGTCTTGACGAGTTGGCTGCTGGGCTAGAGCGTTTGAAATCAATTCTTCCGGACATCGAACGACCGCTGGCTCAGCTGGAAATTCTTTCACGCGGAACGAAAATTCTGTATCGCGACGCAGCAGGTCTGGTGGAACCTTCGAGCGGGCAACGGGTCTTTGACTTCGAGCCGGCAGCGATCCCCTGCCCTGACGAGGAAGTCGCAATCATTCCACTGCGTCCGTGCGATCCCGTCGAGCCGAAACCGGGGGCAATCGATCACAAGGAATGGACTGCGGACGATTGGTTTCGGGAAGGCTGTCGCCTGACGGAAGAGGAGCGGACGGATGCGGCCATTGAAGCATTTCGATTGGCGTTGATCGATGATCCGCTCAATCCCGCACACCATTTTCACCTTGCGGATGCCCTCTATCGTGAGCGACGAACGGAGGCGGCCATCGAAAGATATTACATGGTTGTCGAGTTGGATCACGATTTTCTCGAAGCGTGGGTCCAACTCGGATGTCTGCTGGCAGAGATCGGTAAGCTGGACGCGGCGTTGGATGCACTTCGAGTGGCTCTCGAACTGCATCCGGATTTCCCCGATGCGCACTTTCATTTAGCAGAGCTTCTTGAACGCTGCGGCGAACGCGAAGAGGCCGGGACTCACTGGCGACGTTATCTCGAATTTGACCGACGGGGACCTTGGGCCGAAATGGCGAGACAACGACTCGATTCCTAGCCGCCCCCTGATCACTCTGGGTGTGCAACCTCTTTGACTCCGCTGATGGCGTGCGGATCGTGACCCTGCGATTGGTGCTGACTTGTCCACCAGGTCACGCCGACCATCAGGAAAAGGGAGATACAGAACACCAGTGCCAGCAAAATGCCGACATGTTCCCCCGCGGATCGATCACTCTCAGCAAAGTCGTGGAGTTCTGATTTTTCGAAACGCATGCCGCCTCCTTCGGAAGCAGGTTCGTTTGTCAAATTGGATGCATGATCCGCGGAAATGGTGACACCATCAGTAGTCATGAACAATTCTCTCCCCACCGATTCCTAGCGAAGCGCCTCAGACGACTCTCGTGAATCACACGGATTTTCCAGCCCAACATTGCGGAAGGGGACCCGTCTGTCAATCCTGAGACTCAGCCAGCCGAGTATTCTGAACGGAATCGGCATCGATGTCGAGTCTGTGCGATTGAACGACTCCGCTCCGTTAGACTCAGTCCCCACAACAGGGACAAATGTCCGGAACGAAGACGGTGAGGGTCGCGGAATAATGGGTTGAGTCATATCCCTCGCCCTTCTCTTCGATCTTGTGACGTGTGACGGCGAGATAATAGTTGCCGGTTTTTGGCGTAAACGAACAGCGGCCCTTTTCGTTGGTTTTCCGTTCGTAATTTGCATCGAAACCCTCCGCGAGCAACTCCCCTCGCGGAATGAATGAGACACGAGCATCCGGCAACGGCTGTCCCCGAAAGAGTACTTTGATTCGAATCGGAATACCGGGCCCCATCGGAGTCACAGGATTGGCCTCGGCCACGATCTCCAGTGTGTGGCCGAGGATCTTCTCGTAACCGGGATGCTCGTGTGGAATATTCTGCATTGATGTTGAGACGACAAAAAATGTCTTGCCACTTTTCACGCTGCGGGTCGGTTGACCATGGTTCACGATCGTGTCAAGGGTATGGTCCACCATATACAGCCCGGGTTCTGAAGCGGCAAATTTCGTGGTCCAATAGCCTTCCTTCGGCACGTAGCCGAGATCCACCAGCCGATCCTTGACGTCGAACACGTTGCCTGTCACGTCATGGATTTTCAACGAAGCATTGGCGAGCGTGATTTTGCCGGCCAGTTTGAAATCGCGATGATCGTTTCCGTGATTGCCAAGCATCAGGTCGACGTGAACAGAATCCCCCACTCGAATAATGTTCGTATTGGTTTGTACCCAAGTGTCATGGGCATTTGATGTCAAATCCAGCCCTAGCAATAAGGTCAAAAAGACAAATGGACGTCGCACGACATTTCTCCCTAGACTGGAACGCAGTGGTGCAAAAACGGTGCGAAAATATCGCCTCGGTTTTTCACGATCGAGCAGATGATACCAACATTCTGAGGCAGCGGCAGCGGCGATATGCCAGATCCATGACCGTTGTTTGCGATGTCCCGTCGACTTGGTTTTACGCAGGCTCAAAAAGAGCCTTCCTCGTCAGCGAGTTTCGAGGGTAGCCTGCCGATCGGGCACGATAAAAACGCCGCCGTGAATGTGATGCTTGGCGAGTTTTCTGTGTCCGTCCGGCATTTTTTCGGATACCACGTTCGTTAAAATCGAGTCGCCCGTGGAGATGTCCGAGACAGCGATTACGACGATGCCCGTTGCGGCTCTGTGGGTCCCGATCAAAACCAACGGACGCGTTGGGGAGGATCTTCGGTCAAATCCGCACGAACGCGACACCGTGCACGAGAGAGCTCGCCACCTATGGGAATAAGGAATGCGGCCCAATGACGTTGCTGCGGTCAACGCCTAGGCACAGCTCGCCAATCACGCCCTGCTTTCCGCAGTTGTGATACGCCACGGGCTCGGAAAGAGTCTCAAAGGGTTAGAGAAAGGCTATGGCCGCCCGCAATGCGTGTCCAGAGTGGATTGTGGATCGGTGGCAGCTGCTCGCTCGTTCCACAAGCCGTTAGACGAGTTTTCACACACGCGGATGGTTGGAGGTAAAAAGGGGTTTCGCGGGGAGTTCCACCCTCTGCAGAAATGCGATTTGTCAGATGCCGTGCATGAGTGGCGGCCGAAACAGCGTTTCAACGCATTTCGAAAAAACAGCATTGATTTCGAAAAAACAGCATTGAGAGGGGCGATGGATCGGTCAGGGGAATCAGCGAAGAGAGTGATTTCGGGGGACATCCAATCCTTCCATACGGTGCGTGGGTCACAGGTTTTTGGGCCGCGTACAGTGCCGTGTTGACTTCGGTGGGAGTGTTGCACTCGAACGGACAATCCGGCTATACAGGAAGAATACCTACGACAGTTAGGCCGCTTCTGATCAATTCCGGAGAGTGTGATGTTAACTGCTGAATCGCGACTGCGTGACTTTCCTTCTTTGACGGGCATGACCTATCTCAATACGGCGGCGGAAGGGATTCCGCCACTCGCTGTTCGAGCGGGTTTGGAACAATATTTTCGTGATAAGCAATTGGGCATGGACGGTCGGATCTTGCATAAGCAGGCCTTCGCGGAAACGCAAGCTCTGGTGGCTGATCTGTACGGTTTGACAGCATCGGAAATAGGCATTTGCTCATGTTCTTCTGAGGCGTTCAATCTGGCTTCAATGGCGCTGCAGTTGCGTGACACGGATGAAGTCATCATCAATGATCTCGACTATCCGTCAGGAGCATCTCCGTGGTTGCTAAGCACCTGCCCTGCGACTGTTCGTGTTTGGAAATCGAGAGAGGGCGCTCTGCGATTGGAAGACCTCGCCGGATTACTGACGCCAAAAACAAGATTGGTGGCGGTCTCACTCGTCAGTTTTTTCAACGGTTTTCGTCTCTCTATTCCACAAGTTGCAGAAATCGTCCAGCGACATTCCTCCGCATTGTTGAGCGTTGATGTGACCCAGGCGCTTGGCCGCATTCCTCTGGTTCTCACCGGAGCCGACCTGATTGTCAGCAGTACACACAAATGGATCTTAGCCAGCCACGGGGGAGGGTTGGTGGGTGTCCCCCAGGCGCGAGAGCAAACTTGGCACGTTCCTGCGGGGGGATGGTACAACTTGAAGGACCCCTTTGGCCCGAATCGATTTGAGGAAGTCGTGACACTTCCTGGGGCTGCCGGGTTTTCTGTGGGGATGCCGAATTTCCCGGCGATTTATATGGTGCGTGCGGCACTGAGTTATCTGCAGGAGGTCGGTATCTCGGCCATCGATGCTGCTGCGAAGCCGTTGGTGGAACATTGCCTGGAAGGCATTGCAAAGCTACCTGTGGAACTGCTGACACCACGCGACAACTCCGCAATCGCCGGAATTATCGGATTCCGGCATCCTTCCGCCGAGTCGCTAAGCAAACAGCTTCGGGACAATCAAATTCACATCATGTCACATGCCGGACGGCTGCGCATTGCTATCCACGGATACAACACACACCAAGACATCGAAACGTTTCTCCGTACGTTATCGACAATTTTAAAAGGTTGAGCTATCGGGCCGCGTCAGCGTCACTACGCAGCGGCTGATTCCATGCGGTCAGAATGAAGATTCGAGTTCTGACAAGAAATGGGTGTAAAACTTGCCCATTCAGGCTAAGAGACCTTGGACGACGTTGCCCCGGACGTCGGTCAGGCGATAATCGCGGCCTTGGAAACGGTGGGTGAGCTGCGTGTGATCAAAGCCCAGAAGATGCAGTAGCGTGGCGTGCAAGTCATGAACGTGCACCGGATCCTTGACCACATTGAATCCGAACTCATCGGTTTGCCCATGGATGTGGCCGGATTTCAGGCCGCCGCCGGCCATCCACATGCTGAAACAGCGGTTATGATGGTCTCGACCATCGTCGCCACCTTGCACCATTGGTGTCCGACCAAATTCTCCGCCCCAGACGACCAGCGTCTCTTGGAGCAGACCGCGCTGTTTCAGGTCACGTACCAACGCGGCACTCGCCTTGTCCGTTTCAAGAGCATTTTGCTTGATTCGAGACGTGAGACCATTGTGATGATCCCAGACTTCGTTGAACAATTGCACGAATCGAACGCCCCGCTCAATCAGCCGCCGTGCAAGCAGGCAGTTGCGTGCGTAGCTGGCCTCCTTGGGGTCCTTGATGCCATACATTTCCAAAACATCTGACGATTCGCTACTGAGATCCATCAACTCGGGCGCACTCGATTGCAGTCGATAGGCCATTTCATAACTTTGAATCCGCGCCGCAGTCTCTTGGTCACCGGCCGCTTCCAGCGTCATATGATTCAGTCGTTGCAATGTATCCAGCGTGGCACGTTGCGTTTCCTGATCGATGCCGTGAGGGTTCGACAAATAGAGGACCGGATCACCCGCACTGCGAAAGGGAATGCCACTGTAGGGTGTTGGCAGAAAACCAGAACCGTAGTTGCTCGCGCCGCCACTGGTTCCTCGGGCACTTGTCAGCACGACAAATCCCGGCAAGTCATCACAATGGCTGCCCAGTCCATACAGGGTCCATGATCCGAAGCTCGGACGACCGAATTGTTGCGATCCGGTATTCATCATGATCTGCGCAGGAGCATGATTCACCGCGTCGGTCTGCATCGATCGAACAAGGCAGATATCGTCAGCAAGGCTGGCTGTAAACGGCAGCAACTCACTCAACTCCATGCCACACTGACCGTGCCGCTCGAACTTGTACTTTGCTCCAAGGAGGGCCGAATTGGGGTTGATGAATGCCGCGCGATATCCTTTGAGCAGCTCCGCCGGTGGAAGTTCGCCGTTTCGTTTGGTCAACTCAGGTTTTGGATCGAATAACTCCAGATGACTCGGTGCACCTGCGTTAAACAGATAGATCACGCGTTTGGCCTTGGCGGGAAAGTGTGGCTCTCGCACGGACAGTGATTGGCTCGCTCCGGGAGGCGACGTCGCCTCACCCGCAGCCAATGACCTCGCTGCAATTCCTGCAAGACCGATCCCGCAATCTCTCAGAAACCAACGGCGGCTGAGGTATTGTGCCCGTGCGGTTCGAAGCGCTTGATCGAGATTCATGGGGACCTTCAATTTTTGCTGATTGTTTCGTCGAGGTTCAAGAGAACGCGAGCCACTAGTGTCCATGCCGCAGCGTCTTGCGGCGTCACGTCGGGCGGAAGTTGCGGAAGTTTCGTTGAATCACCGGTTGCCACTTCACGGATGTCGAGCCACCCTTCCGCAAGACGTTTCCGCCGAGATTTCAGTAAGGCCATAACTTCTTCGCGTTCGACCGAGTTTGGTAATCTTGAGGTGCAAAGACGAAAAGCATGGTTGGCTCGCAGGGAGTCGTCGGATCCCCCCTCTCTCAGAATTCTTAGGGCCATCGCCTGAGCAGCTTCCATGAAAATGACCTCGTTTAATCCAGTCAACGCCGCCATCGGTGTATTGGAACGGATGCGCCGCGCGCAGGAGAAGTCACTGCTCGGAGCATCGAAACTTGATAGGACCGGGTCTGGCATGGAACGCTTGCGAAATCCGTAAACCGTTCGACGGTAACGATCCGGTCCCTCTGCAGGTTTCCAATACTTCGGATAGGAGAAGTTGTATTCCAAAACATTCTGGGGAACAGGAGGAATGATTCCTGCTCCACCTAGCTTATGGGTCATCAGTCCCGAGGCCGACAAGGCGATATCCCGGACAACTTCCGCTTCTGCTCGAAATCGTGAACCCCGTGCAAGGAAACGATTGTGCGGATCTCGTTCTTTCAATTCTGGCGTGACATTGGAATTCTGTTGATAGGTGGAACTCGTCACAATCCTTCGAATCAGATGCTTCTGACTCCACCCGTGTTCCATGAAATCGACAGCCAACCAATCGAGCAGATCGAGATACTCTGGCACAGCAGCGCGCGTTCCAAAATCTTCGGATGTCTCCACCAATCCCTCACCGAAGAGTGCCTGCCAGACGCGATTCACGGCCACGCGAGCCGTCAAGGGAGAGCGTTTGTCGGCTAGCCAGCGCGCGAATGCCAAGCGATCAGGGACCGACGGAGTGTCCATCGGATGAAAGGCGGCCGGGATCCGCGGTTGAATCATCCGCCCCGACTGATTCCACACTCCTCGTTCCAATAAATATGTCGGACGAACATACTCGTCCCGTCGTTCTGTGACGTGGAGCACCGATGTCAGGGCCGAGGGATATTTTTTCCATTCCGCGTCGATTTCCGCATTCAGCGGTTGGATGTCAGACAAGGTGTGACGCCAGGCAGAAAAAAGGGATGCGTCTTGATCGGGAGTGCGTTCCGCTGGCGGAATCCGCATGGCCAAGATGGCTGAGTAATCGACGGGCAGAGCCACCACCGCTGGTGCTGTTGTCAGGCTCACTCGGCAACGGCCGAGCATCTCCTCCCCACTGGTTCGCAGAACGAACTTCAGCTTCGTTCCTGCGGGCAGGTCCAGCGGGGTCGGGAATTGGATCACAGCGACGGAGGCCTGATTTCGGCATCCATTCCCGCGATCGGCTTTCCACCACGTGTCAGCGACCCCGTCAATCAAAAGGGCCACAGGGCCTTTGACCGTCTTATCTTCTTTCTGCTCCGACTCAGAAAAATCGGCACTCGCATTGATCAATTGGATTTTTTCCCAATCCGTGGATCCTGGTTTCTGCGACGAGAGTTCGATGTCTGTGATTCTCCATGCTCCTCCAACGCCACGTCCGGGCCCCCGGAATGGTAAGTCCCCGTGAGTCAAAACTTCGAGTTGCAAGCCTGTGAGGCCTTGTCTGTTTGGCTCGGAAATTATGAAAATATCGCCGCTGACATGACCTTGCATCAGAATCGATTTGTCAGGCAATTGCGTCGGATGATTGACGCCGCTGCTGCTGCCGAGTTCGCTGGCTTCCAGAGGAATCCAGTCCACTTGGTGCTTGATAACGTGACCCTCCCAGTCGGACAGTTCCTGTTTCCAGTGTGGGTGCTGGCTCCGGATCCGTCCCTCGATCTCCTGAATGGATTGGTGGATCTTATCGATCTGCTGCTGTTGCTCCGCGGTGTAAACCCACGATTGGGCTTCGTAAGAGTTATTGAGAAATGCAAACATTCCGTAGTAGTCTTCGTGGGAGATCGGGTCAAATTTGTGGGAGTGGCACTGAGCACATTGAGTGGAAAGGCCAAGGACAGCTTTTCCGAGACAGTCGATTCGATCGAACATCTCCACCGTTCGAAACTCTTCGGCGATGATCGCCCCTTCTTCGTTGATCATGCTGTTGCGGAGGAATCCGGTGGCAATCATCTGCTCCTGCGTGGAGCCTGGGAGCAGATCCCCGGCAATCTGTTCGATCAGAAATTGATCATAGGGGTGATCGCGATTGAGTGAATTGATCACCCAGTCTCGCCAGATCCATTGGTCTCGTTTGAGGTCTTTTTCGTAGCCGTTGGTGTCGGAATAACGCGCCACGTCGAGCCAGTGTCGAGCCCATTTTTCGCCGTAACGTTCGCTCTTCAGAAGCGTCTCGATGGTCACGGTCATTCCTTGTTTTTCAAACGCATCGACATCGTCTGGCGTAGGACACAGCCCCACCAAATCGAGATACAATCGGCGACAGAGCGTCGATGTCTTCGCCGGTACGGAAGGCCGCAACTGTAACAACTGCAGGTGCGAGGCCACAAAAGCGTCTACGGGATGCGCAGGACCATTGGCAGGAAGCGGCTGTTTTTGCGGCGAAACAAAGGCCCAATGCGGCGAATAGTTCGCCCCCTGACTAATCCATCTCGTCAATGTCTCGATCTGATCACCTGTCAGAGGTTTGTTTTCCTTGGGAGGGGGCATGACCTGATCCGGATCGTGAGATGTCACTCGACGAATCATCTCGCTCATCCCCGATTTGCCAGAGACCACGGCCGGTATTCCTGAATCGCCTCCCTTGAGGACGAACTCGCGAGTATCCAGCCGCAATCCCCCCTGCCGACTGGCCTCGTCGCCTCCATGACACTGGAGGCAATGCTCGGCCAGTATGGACTGGACTTCTCGCTGAAAATCAACGGGCTGAGCGTTGGCCGCTACGCCCATGAAGAACGCGTTTGTGAGGCAGACGACGCAGACCACCTGCGTCGTGGATAATCGAAATCGACAAATCATGGCAGACACAATCCTAGGAGAGTTCAAATCCCGCTTTGGCATCGTCACCGGATTGCCAAACTGCCGGACGGCACGACTTTCCACATGTGGGGATCGTACCCCAGTCGACCAACGTGGCACAACCAATTCCTCGGGTTTTCGGTGCCGCATCAATCCCTCATGGCCTGCGGAAGGAATTCCCTCAGCCCGATCGATCTCAAAGGTACCCAAAAACGTGTGCTGCTCGGTGTGGAATGGCTCGGGACTCTCGCGAGCATCGGATTCAAGTGATGCGTTATCGAGCGGGACGATTGCCACGATTGAGTGAGACACCGTGAGCGGATGATAATCTCTTCGAATCTTCCCGCAACGTCCGGCCCGGCGAGGCGTGAACAAGCAGCGGAGTTGGCACGAACCCCACGGATTCCGCAGTCAATCCATTACCTTATCCGTTCTGCGGTGGGAGAGCCCATAAAATCCGCTCCGACGGAAATGGGGTTGACTCTCGTGAAGCACGACCTTCGACCCAAGTGGTTGGAAAGGTTATGAGACGTGCCTGCAAACAGGGGTTTCACATGTTTGTAGGCACGCCAAATTCAAAAATGCCATCGCGGACGATCAGTAGCCGCCCCCCCACAGACCCGAAGTCTGATTGGTTGTACCGCCGAATATCTCGGCCCCTGTTTTCGTTGCTAGGGCGAACCATGTTTCGCTGTCAATGTTGTCGCTGTTCCAGCGGACGCTGCTGTCACAGTAGAGCACCATCACTCCGCCCGTATGCCGACTTCTCGCCGCGGTCAGCCCACAATTGTGAGAATTATTGCCGCAATCAAAACTCTGCGAGTTCGGCGTCAAGGCATGGTTGTAAAGCGTATCGCCGAAATGCCCATTCATCCACCGCGCGCCGCGAATACCAGACCAGAACCCTGTGGCTCCCACGACGCAATTTGTGGGACTGGTATCCGTTCCGGTGATCGTATCGTTCTGACTCGCGGTCAGTGTCAGTACTTGTTGGTCTGGCTTGATCGGAGTGGTTGTCGCCGCAATCGACGGAGCGGTGCTGGATCCACTCCCACCGCTGTATCCCATCCCCAGGGTTTGCTCACTGAAGGCGACGGTGTTCGACATCCCGTCGAGGACATCGCGAAATCTGACGATCCCCAACAACTTCAGGTCCATCATCACGCCATCGCCTTTGCGAATGTAACGCGTCGTAGCCGTTTTGCCGCTTCCCGTGCAAGCAACATAGTTTGTCGGTGCGTATGTGTTCCCGAAAAATTTCCCGCTATCACTGGGGCAAAGATACGTGGGAATGATCGTCATCGCCGCGATCGTATTCGTGGCGAAAGACGAGACGGGAGGCTCAGGAAATGAACCGGGAGCGGTGTTGAAGTCGATCAGATTGTAAAGACTCCCGTTGTCCAGATAGGGCAGGATTGCGGCGTGGGTCGAGAAAACCATCGGATAGCCCACCCGACCCGGCGGAAAGCTTCCGTGCGTCGATTCGTAGTTATGAATCGCTAATCCGATCTGCTTGAGGTTGTTGCTACAGTGCGTCCGCCTCGCGGCTTCCCGAGCGCGTTGAATCGCTGGTAAAAGCAATGAAATCAAAACCGCGATGATGGCGATCACGACGAGTAATTCAATCAGAGTAAAGCCGCGCTGACGGACTCGCTGAATGGACGCTGACATGAGCTACCTTTAAGTATTCAAATTGTGCCGAATAAACAATGCGGGCCGTGAAGACCGGCGGACCATTTCGCCTGTCCGGAGGATTACCCCGTCGTTGGTGGTGGTGCGTCGTGTTGACCCGACCGGCGGCTAGATTTTTGAGCGTTCGTGTTGTGCGGGAAGACATCCGTTCCTCGAACGAAGACCCACACGACTCGTGGTACTTGAGAACCTGTTTCGTCGGTGTGAGAGCGAACGCTTTGGAGAGTGGCTTGAGTCGCATCCCCGCACGGGCGGTTCACTCTGTCCGAGACAACCAAATCAGGCGACGCATGTCCATTTCGGAGGCGGAATATCGGGTCGAGACCGTTGGCCGTAAGAGGATTCCTCATCGGTGAAAAACGGATCCGACGGTAGGCAAAGTGTATTGAATGACGTCATTTGAACGCAAATCCGATGCTCCACAGAACTGAGGAGCATCGGCAAATCAGTCGGCCCGCATCCACATACCGGATTCCAAGTGAGGACATTTTCGGGACGGGCGGCGTCGGTCTTGCCGTACCCGGTCTTCGAACGAGATTTAGTCTTTGAACAACATTGACGAGGCACGCTCGAGGAATCAGGAACGGGGACCGAAGCTGTGGATCGAACTGCGATACGCGTGCTCCCTTGATGGCCAGTGGAACAACAACTCTTGGCGGCAACTCCCCCGAATCTCTTCTTGCAGCAACAGCGACCGGATTGTTGGGCATTCGTTGAACAACGGCACCCAGCGGTTGACGCGAACTCCGATCGAGTCCACGTCGTCCACGCGCCGGTGGGAATACCGAGTGTCGATCCAAAGCAGGCGAGCAGAACGAGCCGTTCTCCCAGCCCCGAAAAACAACCCGTGTCACGCGGTTGTCGACGCACCCGAATCGATCTTTGAGGAATGTACCGTAACGGCCACATCGGCATGCCTCAGGAAAAACACTGGGCGGAAGTAATGAGGTTGTGATACATCGCCGCAAAATCTAGGACAAGGATCGGCCGTCGATTTCCCGGTTTTCGGAAGCGGTCTCGTGAGGTATCACCACCTTCTGAAAAAAGAATGAAGGGCGGGCAAGACTTTCACGGTACCTGAAGGGACGGGAGGCTCGCGTCACACTCCGCAACACCAAGACGATCGCCCACGCTTTTTCACCCGCCGGTGAAAGGCCTTGCGTCAGTTGTTGTCCGGACTCGGCGTTGCATCAGGCGCAGTCTGCGTTGCGGAATGATCGCGTGGCCGCAGTTTCACACGCAGGCTATACGATTTGAGCTCGATCGACGGTTCGTTCGGATTGAGTTCGAGGCTGTGGAATCCTGACTGGGCATTGGGATTTGTCGAATCGTGCAAAACGGTGCCCGATTCCTTGTGAATGGCCTGCACCGACATCATCGCGTGATGGATCTTTCCTTTTCTTCGTTTCTGCTCAGAACTGCGTGAGACAAACAGCAGCACCGGCAACGAGCGGAACCGTTCCACAATCAGGTTTTGATGTTGCAATTCACGGCTCCAAATCAGTCCGCCGTCAGATCGGTTCCAAGCAGAAACGCTGCCATGTGCCGGAATCGACTGCAACGTTTCACCGAAATGGTGGATGTGCCGCTCTGTGTCCAATTTGTTCGCGACAAAATAAATTTTGTCGCCATCGGTCAATGCATACTTGTGATCCCGATGACCGGACAGTGCGTTCGTGGGGAGCGTTGCCAGCATCGAACGATGACCGGTAACGATCTCGATCCGCTCCGCCTTGCCCTCCCGTGAGACAATGAGCAGTTCTTCTCCGTCCAGCAACGAAACGAACGTTCCCAGCGGGAACTCGAATTTCCACCGTTCCGCCTGAGTCAGTGGGTTGACGAGTCGCAGCACGGTCTTCGACGGGCGTTGGGACGATCCCCCCTGTTCCAAGACCACGAACGCATCGCCGGAAGTTGTCAACGTATTGGTCAGCAGCGTACGAAGCCCCTCAATGACCAGCGGCTGACCATCAAGGGCTCGAAACGCCCAAGCCGTGTCGGTGTCTGGCGTCAGAATGAAAATCGCATCGCGATGTCCGACGACCTGTGAGTATTGAGGCAATCCCTCTCGTCGCCACATTTCCTCGCCATTGGATGGGTCGAGGACCGAGATCGAACGACGTCCATAAACACACAGATACCCAGGCTGCACGATCGCTAAGCGACCGGTGAAATGAGCGGACTGCAGCAGCGGTAATTGATGACCGGTGTCGCGACTGGCTTCCGCCATTGGTTGGGGTTGCGGACGGGTGGCATGTCGCCAAGACGGACCACCGTCGCCTGTTTCATCCAGCGTCTTGGACCACAAGTGCCGTCCTTCAATGGGTGAATAAACATGCAACACGTCGCGGTTCACAATCACGATCTGATGGCCCAGAAAGTCAACTGAACAGAGTGTCTCATTCAGATTGTGTCGGCTTCCTCGCAGGGGTGCAAAGGAGACATAGGACCCATCGGCCAAAGACTCCAAAACCAAACGCTGCTCCTGCTCCTGCGAATGAATTTCGACAGACAATGAGTCATAGTACGGTAATCGAAGGGAGGGGGAAACGTCCTGAGCGGGTGACGCAAAATGCTGTGAGGCCGCGCCCTGTTGGACTATTTCCAAGGGTTGATTTCCCCAAGCCGACAAGCGACGTGAGTCCTGCAAGCCCGTTTTCCCTTCGGTGCGTCGCTGCTGCACGAACTCGGCGACCGTTCGGCCATGACCCAATGAGACATCGGAGAAATCGGTGGAGAGTTTCTGAATGTAGTAGGCGGCATCTGACGGCAGTTGAAATTGTTCCATCAACCTCGCCAGTCGTTCGACGGCCCGCGCTGCGACCGTACGATCGGAACATCCGGCCAGACTTAATAACTCGATTTGAGCTGCTCCAAAGTGGCCGCTGGCCGCGAGGTCATCCACAAGCACTTCTCGAAGCTTGGTGGCTGCCGGGTGAAATGCCAGCAACTTCGCCGTTATGGAAGTGGCGGATCCCCTCGGCGGCGTCACCGCTGTCGGTTCTAGGGGTATGCCTGTTTTCAGCGTTTCCGCGACGAGACTCTCAACCGTCGAGTCGATCTTCGCCCGCTGATCACCTGTCGCCGTTGACCAAATATTCCACAGCCGACCAGAGATCCACGGAGCGCGCTGGGTCGACACGAGCATATCGTCCGTACGAGTCATCTCGGATCCTGTTCCGGCAGCCGATCTCTCCGTGCCGATATCATTCATGACTAACAACGCATGGAATGCGTCTGACGATCGTCCTTCGATAACGAATTTCTCGGCGATCAGTTCGCGGTGAAGTTGTCTTTCTGTCGCGGTGACAGCGAGACGCTCGAGCTCCGCCATCTCGTCGCTCCGAGCTTGAGGGTCGAGACGAATGACGGTTGCCAGCGATTCCACAAGAGCCGCATGATGCCGAATCTTCTCGCTCTCAGTCAGCTTCGTGACGTCGATCGCGCGCAACAAGGGGAGCGCCGATGAATGCGCTCCGTCGAGTTCCTGAAGTTCGGACTCATGCAACAACGCCCAAGCGTCGGTTGGATTGAGAGCCTGGCGACGTCGAATCTCTGAGAGAGTTGCTTCACGCTGATCAAATCCGACCAGCCCTTGTGGCCCGAGTGCAACCAGTTTTCCCTTGTGCATCGCCAGATTACCGAGAGCCTGGAATCGGTCGGAAGCCTGTTTTCGATGGAGCATCTTGCCCGCTTTGATATCGAGAACAACCATCTCTCCCGTACTGACGGGCTGGTAGAAGAGGTTCTCCACAACGAGTCCTCTTCCCGAAGGTCGGCCGACGTCTCTAAGGGATGCCGTCCAGATCTGCCTGCCGGTAGTGAGTGCGAACGCTCCGATCTCAGTTTGACCGACGAGGAGGACTTGTTCATCGAAAACTCCCGCAAGATACAGCCACGTTTCCTTCGGTTTTTCCCACAGTAATCGACCATCTAAGACGTTGAGTGCTAGGATTACAGGTTCCTCGGGGGGAGTGAACACCACCACGCCAGCGGTGATCATCGGTGCGGACGGCGGCCACTGGGAACTGAGGTTCCGCTGTGAGACGAGCTGTGTCCCGGGGTCGCGTTCCTGTTTTGTGCTGGCAGATTGATAGCGATGAGCCCACATCACCGATTGCCTCAATCGATCCACTGCGACCAGCCACCCGACGGTTGTCGGGCACACGACAATTCCGCCTTCAGATCCCACCTGAGCGAGATACCAGCGGCGACCAATGTCCTTTTCAATTTTGGTGTCAGAGTAGGCAATGAGTTGTGACCACAGAGGAACTCCAGTGGTCCGATCCAGTGTCCACAGACGAATTTCGTCCCCCTTCTCGGCCACGACGAGCAATTCGTCGTGATCGATGGCCGGGACACCATGAAAATAAGAGCCCGACATCGGCAGGCTATAGGCCTCCTGCGATTCGGCTCCACCGATGCTCCATAACGGTCGCCCCGAACGAAGGTCGTAAGAGGCAATCTGGTTTGTCCTCCACGGGACGCCATACGAATCCAGAACCGCATTCTCTCCGTCCCAACCCCAGTGATGCCCCGGCTGTGTCCCCGAGAGAACTCCGTGATTCTCAATCATAAAAACCTGTCTTCCATCACTGCTGATGAGATTTGTTGTCCCGTCTCGAAAAAGCAGGCTTGTGAGAGGGTGATACTCAGCCGTCTGACCGAGAACATCATCCGTGATCGGCGGAACCCGCTTCTGCGGACCTCGCCAATCGTCGCCAGGCTCAATTTGCTGAGGTGCAAGTCCACCGATGATTTGTTCGGGCGAGATTCCTTCAATGCTCTCCCAATGTGTCTTGCCGGTTTCAATATCAACGGCACGAACTCCCCGAAGGTCACGGTAGAGGACATGGCCCTCGACGACCAAAGGCATCGACGTCAAAAGAGGCGTTTCGTCTTGGTCGAGTAAATCTTGGAGCAACCCCGTCACTTGCCGATTCACAGTTGGACTCGTCGTCATCGGAACGGACCAGATCGGTGACAGCAATGGATCGCCGCCGATGGACTTTCCGACTCGAGCGGCAGTGCCATGAAGTTGACGCCAGTCCGACAAGGACGGGACGCTGCGTTGACGACTGGGCGACAGACGGTTCAGCCACGTCGCCGGGTCAACGGGTCCGGTGCCGATCATCACCGGCTTCCAAGCACCGCCTTTTGGGGACGCAATCATTGCGAGACTCGCTTTTTCGTGACCAGCGTTCCGAAAAGCAAACGCCGCTTTGAGACGCCATGCACCGTTGTTGGTCACGTCCGCAGAGGCCTCCAAGAGCTCCGTAAACCACGCTGCCGCCAAACCGAATTCACTGCGATCAAGGTGCATACTGCCAAGATAATTCGCCGCTTCGTGACCTGCCGGTGTGTGGAAAAAACGAGTGGCAATGGTCACATAGTCAGCAACACGACCGGTTCCCTTCGCGCTCGCCAACATCCGCTGAGACAGTCCGGAATACTGCGCCCGATAATCGTTCAACAACTCGCTCGATGCCGATCCAAGGAGCTTTTTTGCAGAACGCCGAACAGACTGCCAGTGACCGTCCGGCAATCGGTGCAGTGAATCCTCGGGAAGGTCGAGCAATCGCTGCAACAGTTCCCCCGAAGCCTTCCAATCCTTGCGTTGGATGGCCGTTTCCGCCGTCCGCAGCATTTGCTCCACTTTCATGTCGCGCGGTGCACGACTGTCGATGACGTCGTGTTCACTCGAACGGCTGTGGTCTGTGTTGCCCGGGTTTTCGTTCGCTCGTAGGGCACCCCGCCTAGGTTGAAACCATCCCTGAATCCACTTTCGTAGCGGCTCAGGGTCGACGCGCGGTTCTTGTTGATTGTCTGGTTTGGCCGGTGCTGGCTCCGCTTGCGGTGTGGTCTTCGCGTCGTTAACAGCCGTACTCTCCGAGGGATTGACGTCGCCGACTTGAATTAGAATGGCGCTGCTGAACTCGGTGGAAAACATCAGCAAAAATGGACAGCCTGCGACGGCGGATCCACGTCCCAATACGTGACACACGAGGTTCATCAACAGCGTGAATCGACAACAGGAGTTGAATGAAAAACCGAATCTCTCACGGCGATACCGACGATTTTCAGTCATCCGACTGTCCCTCAATGGGTCTTGCAGGCCTCGAAATCCGACTCGGCATGACAACAGGGAGTTATCGAAGTCCCCGCAGCGACGAACACCGATCATCCGTCACTCGCGGAATTATTGACAAATCCACGCCACAGGTCGAGTCCAGCCCCGACGCACGCAGCCACGTGCCTATTTGAAGAAAGCTCAGAAATTCGGTCAACTTTCTCGGAACGACGGATCACTTCGTCCGTACACAACGCCCCCCACCTGTGGTTCTCCGAATTTTCGGATGTTATCACGGGGATCTTCAGTCTATCGGCACGCCTCGGTGACACGAAATGCAACAAATCAGCGGATGGTTTCGTCGGGCTCGCTCCTCGCTCACCCAATCGAACTTAGCCTTCTTAATGAAATCGCCAATTTTATCAAGAATAACCCAAACTGCCCGCAGGCCGAGTTCCGTTAGGGACTCTTCACGTCAGCGGATGGCTATGTTTTTGACTTTCTGTTGTTGGACAGACCGATTCGTTGCAGGCTCCTGCGTGCATCGCTACACTGACGGGTCTTAATATGAATGCTTGGATTTGCGGTGGATGATATGAGCGGCTATGGTTCGACTCGTGTCCAACGAGCCGGGCCGTTTTTGAATATTTGCAACTCGAAAGGCGAAGAGCGTCATGTCGAAGGAAGCGAAGTTGGTTGTCGAGCCGCGTGCTGAATTGGGTTCTGCGGCATGTCGTCGACTCCGCAAACGCGGTCTGGTTCCCGGCAATGTTTACGGACATGATGCCGACGCACTTGCCGTCGTTGTGTCATCCGAGGTCTTAACTTCGGTGATTAAGTCTGGCTCGCGAGTCGTCGATCTCGAAGTCTCCGGAAAACACAATAAAGCGGTGATTCGCGACGTTCAATGGGACGTGTTTGGTCGGTTCATCGAACACTTTGATCTGTTACGAGTCGATCCGAACGAACGCGTTAACATTAGCGTTCCTATTGAGCTCAAGGGGACTGCCCCCGGTTCGTTGGCTGGTGGAATTCTCGAGCAACCGATGCACGCGTTGCTGATTGATTGCCTGGCCTACCAAATCCCCGATGTGATTCAGGTTCGGGTTGGCGCGTTGAATATCGGTCAAATGATCCACGTTCGTGATCTGGAATTGCCAGAGGGATGCCACCCACACGCTCAACCAGATGCGATTGTGGTGCATGTGGTCAGAGTCCGTGAAGACGAAGCCAAGGACAACGCCGGTTCTGCCGAGCCTGAAGTGGTTGGCAAAAAGGTGGCGGATGCGGATGCCTCAGCAAAGGACGACAAGAAGAAAAAATGATGGGGAAGAACACGGGTGGATTGATCTGATCTTCAGCGGAGGCCGCCGATGAAGATCGTCATCGGGTTGGGAAATCCCGGCGACAAGTATGTGGGGACGCGACATAACGTCGGTTTTGATGTGCTTGCGGAGCTTGGGAAGCGTTGGGGTTTCAGTAGGCCGAAGTCTCGATTTGAGGCGGAGTTTACCGAGATTGCCTGTGGGGTTGAAAAGCTCCTGCTCGTCGCTCCCCAGACATTTATGAACCTGAGTGGGCGAAGCGTGCACCAATTTGCCCGTTTTTTTCAGATTCCCTTGGTGGATCTGTTGGTTGTTTGTGATGATTTGAACCTGAGATTGGGACAATTGCGAATGCGACCATCGGGTTCCGCTGGCGGTCAAAAGGGGCTTTCCAGCATTTTGACATGTCTGGGAAGTGAAGAGATCCCAAGGCTGAGACTCGGAGTCGGTCGCCCCCCACCGGATTGGGATCCGGCTGACTATGTGCTATCGCGGTTCCGAAAAGAGGAATTGGGTCAAATCGATGAAGCAATCAGTCGAGCGGCTTCGTCCATCGAAGTGTGGGCCAAGGACGGAATGACGATAGCGATGAATCTGTTCAACGGAGAATTCGGCGTCGGGACAGAATGAAAACTCGATGCCTGATCTGGCGGATTCGCGAACAGCGTGTTTTGCTTGGCGTGTGGATCACTCGAAGAGTGAATTTTGGTGCAGAAAAGCTATTGAGACCTCGACCGAGTTGCAAATCGCTGCGAATCCGGTACAAAGTTTGACTTGCTTGAGTTGACAATTTCGTGACGGATGGCTGCGTGTTGGTTTGACTCGTCAAGGATGTCCTTATTTTGACGTGATGATTCAATCGGTTTTCAGTAGACAAAAACAAACCGGTTTCACGGTTGTTGTATTCAGTCGGCAGTAATTCTCGAAGGGGTTTATTTTGGCAGAGTATCAGTATGAGGGGATGTTTCTGCTCGACAGCAACCGATTTGCAGCGGATGCCGAAGGGACGCAGCAAGTTGTTCACGGCATTCTTGATCGCGTCGGTGCCAAAGTTGTGGCCTCCCGGCCTTGGCAGGACGGACGACTTTGCTACCCCATCGAGAAGCAACGCAAAGGGTTGTACTACCTGACCTGCTTCACCATGGAGGGAGATCAGATGCCAGAACTGAATCGCCTCTGTAAGCTGAACGAGACCGTTCTGCGGCAGTTGGTGATTCGACATTCGAAGGTGATTTTTGATGCCATGGTGGATGCTTTGACCTCGCATGACGGAGCGTTGCACAGCCCCGAACAACGTGCCGATCCTCGTGACCCCCGCTCCGGTGGATATGGCGAACGCGAACGAACACCGGATTCTATCGACGAAGGTCGCTGAGTGACCGTTTTCAGTAATCGAACGACGCGATTCTGCGGAATTGTCGTGTCACGTGTTTTTGGAACTGGCCGCGAACGGAACTAAGTCATGGCGAGCTTCAACAAGGTCATTTTGATTGGCAATCTCACTCGTGATCCTCAAGTGAAGTATACGACTGGTGGAACGGCTGTGACCGAACTCGGTCTAGCGGTCAGCCGCCAGTGGTTTGACAAACAGTCGAATTCCAAAAAAGAAGAAACGACGTTTGTCGATATCACCCTCTGGGGCCGCACTGCGGAAATCGCGGGTGAATACCTGGCCAAGGGCCGGCCAGTCTTGATCGAAGGCCGGCTTCAACTCGATACGTGGGATGACCGCGAAACGGGGCAGAAGCGGAGTAAGCTCAAGGTCGTCGGTGATAACATGACCATGCTGGGCAGCCGAGCGGATGGTGCCGGCGGGGGTACAGGTCGTGCCTCTCCTGCGTCACGAGAAAATAGTGGGGCTGATCAGGCTGGATTTTCGCAGGAACCGACGGACTATCCCAGCTTTGAAGAAACTTCCAGTGGCCCGTCGAGCGTCAGTCCACCGAACGATGAAGTACCCTTTTGACCGAGATGAGATTGGCTGACGGATCGATTCCTGTTTGAGGACCGCCTGTCAGTCGGATGATGATCGCCAACGGCGGTCAACCTTGTTTGAAATACAGTAACCAGTGGCGACTCGATCAGGGTCGTCGACTTTTCATGGGATTGAGCACGATGCCACGCAGTACACATACCGCTTCCGGTCGTCCACGAGTCACCCGTCAAATTGAACTTCTCTTGGCGGACGATGTTGAGTCGCTCGGCAAGCGGGGGGATGTCGTTCGTGTACGCCCCGGCTATGCACGGAACTATCTTCTCCCGAATGGTCTGGCGACAGTCGCAACGGAAGAAAACAAACGGCGCGTCAAACGACACCAGGAAAACCTCGAAGCCTTGGAAGTGGATCGTCTGAAGCAACTCAAGGCACGAGCCGAAGCGATTGGCAAGTACAGTGTCACGCTGGAAGCGAACGCCAACGAAGAAGGCCACTTGTACGGATCAATCATGGGTCACGAGATTAGCAAGGCTTTGAAGGCTGCAGGATATGCGGTTGAACCGGACAATGTTCGTCTCGATGGCCCGCTGAAGGAATTGGGAATGTACACCGTCAAGATCCATCTGCATTCTGAGGCACAGTCCGAGGTCAAAGTCTGGGTTGTCCCTGCCGCGAAGAAGTAATCGACAGGATTCCAATTTTGTTTCGATGACGACGCGCCCTGCCCTGTGGCGCGTCGTTTCGTTTCCGCTGAAAATAACCGATGGTGAATCCTTCGGTGAGCGTTGCCTGTCAAATGAGGACTGGTTGTCATGGCCGAGTCACGGTCGCGAGCGGATTTTTCCGGGACGCATCTTCCGCCACAAAATCTCGTTGCTGAACGCAGCGTGTTGGGGAGTGTTCTGCTGGAAAATCATGCGATCGATGAGATCGCGGACATTCTTCGGCCCGAGCACTTTTACAGCGATATTCATCAATCGATCTATGCTGGAATTCTGCGACTGCATGAGAGCAACCGCCGTTCGGACGTCGTCACGCTGGCGGAAGAGCTCGATGCGCGTCTGCAGTTGGAAGACATTGGAGGTGCTCCCTACCTGCTCGAAATTTTGGAAACGGTACCGCATGCGGCACACGCGAAATACTACGCAGAGATTGTCCGTGACAAGTGGATTCAACGCAGTTTGACCAACGTCTGTACGGAAATTCTTCGAGAGTGCTACGATGGTTCGGACGACACCGCCGAGGTGTTGCAGCGAGCGGAGCAGGGAATCTTTCAGATCTTGGAAAACCAGGAAATTGGCGTCAAGCTGAGCATGGACGAGATCATGCTGGCGACGCTCGATCGGATCAACACGCGACTGGGCAAGGACGGCTCGATCAGTGGACTTTCGACAGGATTCGTCGAACTCGACCGTCAGACGAACGGCTTTCAGCCTTCGGAATTCATCATCATCGCCGCCCGACCTTCGATGGGAAAGACCGCGTTCGTTTGCAATATTGCGGAATGGGTTGCGGGAGCGGGTGAGACCGCCACATTGATCTTTAGCTTGGAACAATCGAAGCTCGAACTCGCCGAACGGTTTCTGTGTATTCGTGCGAAGCTTGACGGACATCGCCTTCGCAAGGGGCAACTTGAACCCGCCGAACGACATGCCCTGCTCGAAGCCTCTTCGGAGTTGAGCAGGCTGCCCTTGTTCATCGACGATCAACCCGGACGAACGGTCGGTCAGATCAGTGCGATTTGTCGGCGATTGAAGCGGCGTAACAATATTGGACTTGTGATCATTGACTACCTGCAATTGATCGAGTCCGATGACAAGCGGGCCAACCGTGAACAGCAGATCGCACAGATCACCCGGCGTCTTAAGGGGATTGCCAAGGAATGCGAATTGCCTGTGATTGCGTTGTCGCAGCTCAATCGCGGAGTGGAACTGCGTGAAGACAAGCGACCACGCCTTGCTGACCTGCGTGAAAGTGGTGCGATCGAGCAGGATGCCGACATCGTCATGTTTCTCCACCGTCCGGAAGCGTACAACCCCGATGATCGGCCCGGTTTGGCTGAGATCGTCGTCGCCAAGCACCGCTCAGGCCCCACAGGCATTGTCAACCTTCAATGGCGGCGTGAATCCATGCGATTCGAAGACTACGATGGAGGTGTTGATCATTCCATCGTCTCCGGTTTCTGACGTCGAAAATTCGGTCATTCGGCTCAAAAAAGACTGCTACGAAGTCGGTCGCTGCCTGAGTGCGCGATCCTGCCCTAGCAAACAGGCCTGTCCCTGTGAGGGTATCGATTCCGCCTAGTTCCCTCATTGGCAGAGGTTCCCTCATTCGAACAGCGTGGCTTCGGCTGCCAGTCCCGGCCCGAAACCAATCGCGATATACGGCCCCACCGCCTTCAAGGCATGTAATCGGTTGAGAATGAATAACAATGTCGGTGACGACATGTTGCCATGTTCGCGCAGGACATCACGCGAGACATCGAGATGACTCGGATCGAGTCGCATGGCCTCCGCAAAAGCCTGCAGGATCCGCGGTCCACCGGGGTGAACAGCCCACGCTCCGATGCTCTCCGGTCGAAGACCGAGATTTCCCAGCCATTCCGACAGCCACGGGTAGAGGTGCCGAGCCAGTAGTCCAGGAACACTTGACGACAAGGTCATGCGAAAGCCGTGATCGCCGACACGCCATGTCATGGCATCGCGGGAGTCCGGTAAGATCGTTGATCCGCTGGCCAAGATGCGAAACCGCTGCAACGAACCGGAACGATTGGCATCGGTAGATTGGATCACACACGCCGCAGCGCCATCGGCGAAGAGCGAGTTGGCGACGATCTGTTCCGGATCCCAACCGTATTGATAGTGCAGGCTGCACAGTTCGACACAACAGACCAAGACAACGGCTGTGGGATCTGCAACAACGAATGAGTGGGCCACCCGCAACGCATTGAGCGCGGCGTGACAACCCATGAACCCGACCTGTGTCCGCGCCACCGTCGGCCGCAACGGCAACTGGTCGACCAAGTCGTAATCGAAGCCCGGAGCCGAGAAACCGCTGCAACTGACCGTGATCAGATGAGTGATACACCGAGACTCGATGCCGCTCTGTTCCAACGCATTTCTCGCTGCCTCGACCGCCAAAGGCCCCGCCGCTCTCTCAAAAAATCTCAATCGCTCAGCTGTGGTCGGACCGACAGGGGATTCGGATGTGCGGGGTGGATAAAAATCTTGGCGTTCCGTTAATGTCCCGGCAGATTGTTTCAAGATCACCAACCGCCGAGTCTCGACGCCGGACATGCGATACAGAGCAGCGACAGACCGTTCCTGTCCCGCCGCTTCACAACAGAAGGAAACCGATGCTTCCCCCGCCAAATCCTGAGAAATTTGATGACTTGGAAGAGCTGTTCCCAACCCGGCAATGGACACACTCATTCGCAAACCACCCTTTCCTGAAGGCTTCAAAAATTGTCCACCCCATTGCAGCACTGAGCAGAATTTGGAAAATTCCACCCGTTCTCGAGACCAGCGAAGCCACGCTGTTTGCCATCTTCGATGACAATGCTTCTTGATGGGCGGGGTTTTGTGCATCGAAAAAACGGTCGATAACCACGTGACGCAGGTATGCTACTGAGTGCGTGTTGACTTTGTCGGATTCCGAACGAAAAATCGTGACGCCGATGTTTGGTGAATCTTTACGGGGAGTTTTTCGATTGGCGCATTTCCCGTGGCTGACCGAACGAATTTGTGAGCCAGAAGTCATGGATGATCCGGAACTGGATCGTCAACGTCACTTCACGGCCTTGCGGGGCTTGACCCGGCTGAATGGTCTGAGTGCGAGTACGAATATCGTTTGGTCGCCGATCGCGAGATTGGCTCAGCAACGGAATATCAACCGACTGCGCGTGCTCGATGTCGCGACGGGTGCTGGCGATCTGCCGCTCAGGCTCTGGCGAAAGGCTCGTCGAGCCAATCTGCAACTCGAAATTCATGGGATTGACATCAGTCCTCAAGCACTCGATTTCGCCAGACAGAATGCCGAGGCTCAGGGAGCCAATATCAAATTCGGTCAACTCGACGTGTTGAATGGCGAGTTACCTCGCGGATTTGACGTGGTCATCTCGTCATTGTTCTTTCACCATCTGTCCAACCCTCAGGCCGCGGAATTGCTGCGTGGGATGGCGGCTGCGGCAAATCGGCTGGTCCTCGTCAGCGATCTCAGGCGTAGTTTGTCTGGATGGCTGTTGGCGCATGCGGCGTCGCGACTCTTCACAAGGTCTGATGTCGTTCATACCGATGCACCGCTCAGTGTCCAAGCGGCGTTGACACTGTGTGAGATGCGCGCTTTGGCGGCCAAGGTCGGTCTCGAAGGTGCCAATGTGAATCGGCGTTGGCCCTGCCGTTTTTTGTTGGAATGGAGCCGCCCCCGTCATTGAACGGACCCGGTTGTCATGAGGTTTCAGAGTCTCGGTTATCGAACGGCTGGTGTTCGTCGCGAATGACGCTGCCCCCATCGGAGATCAGCCGGATGTTGATTAGGACACGGTGAGGCATAACAATCGTCGGAGACTTACGAGCGGGGCGCGGTTTCATCGATCACCAGACGGGCCTTGCCGCTGAGGCGGGCACCCCATGTCAGCAGACGAGGGCAGCGGCGCAGGAGCGGAACCGTCGCGGCCACCCATTGAGGATGCATCGCCCAGTGCGCGACTGCGGCAGCCGCTCGGATCCGAGGAGCAAAGCAACGACGCCATTCGGCTTGATACTGCCGGCCGACATTTTCAGCAACGTGACGCTCGTGCAGTTTCATTCGTGCGGTAATCAGCCTGCGAGTCAGCAGGCACGCCGATTGAACCGCCATGCTGATCCCTTCGGCCACCACCGGATGCGCCTCGCCCGCGGCATTCCCCACAACAAACATGCCGTCACGGTAACACGGGCGGAGGCCGGGATGAATCGGCCCGGACGATAGCCACGGTTCGTCTCGAATCGCCTTGTCGAGCACTGGACGCACGGCCGGACACGAAATGAGGATATGCCGTAGTACGGCTTCACCAGCAGTTTCCCCGTCCGCACGCTGTAACCGTTCCAGACGTCCGCGTCGCAGGCAACAGGAGAGACTCGTCTGACCATGATCGCACTGGACCATGCCGCCGTATCCGTCGGTGAAACTCAATAGAGGCATCAGCCCGGGGGGCAACGACGCGTCACGAAAGTGAGCCTTAAAGGCCAGTAGATCATGCGGATGCGCGGCGACAGGCTGCGGTTGCGTCACCAGCGGACCCAGCTCCCAAGAACCATGAGCGGCGATCACCAGTCCGGCACGCAACTCCACAGATTGCCGCGTGGCTTGCGACTCGATGCGACAGGCATACCCGTTGCCCTCACGCCGCAATTCCGCGCAACGCCACGGTTGACGCACATCCACACCCGCGCTCGCCGCACGAGCGAGTAGCAAAGAGTCGAGATGCTCGCGAGACAGCGCGCGTCCCCACGGGCCATCCCGCGGCCTCGGCAAATCGGCTTGGACGCTGGTCCGGCCAACAAAAATTGCGGTCCGCGTGACAGAAGGTCCCGCCATCTCGCCGAAGGCCTCCGCCAGCCCGAGCAGTTTTAGCAACGGCCAATTTGTCGCTGACAAATACTCGCCACAAACCTTCCGCCGTGGAAAGACCTTCCGCTCCACGAGGACCACCGACCAACCCGCCTGAGCCAATAACAACGCGGCCGTCGCGCCCCCCGGCCCGCCGCCAATCACTAACGCGTCAAACCGATCCGCCGGAGTGCCCCTCATCATCGTCCCTCCTGAATTTCAACCGCCGTCGTGTCTCAACCTCACTCCGACACCGTCCGTTCTCGTCTATTGCAGGACTCTTGACCAGTGTGGATTTAAAGTGAATTCCTCCCGTGAGCGAGGGCGTATTCAGAAAGGGTTTCACCACGCTCCGACTCAATCGCCGGACTACCGTTCTTGATTTTCAAACGCAGTCCCCAAAAAAATGGCACTCACTCACGGCCAATACCAACGGTGAGAGTTGTTGTTCTGACCTAAAACAGCGTGACGCCGAGTGCCAAAAGGCATTTCGAAACGGTTGCCTAGACCCTCAGTGAAAGGAAACCCGGCGGTGAACCACTAGTCTCATCACCGTTTGGCAATCGAAATAGGCTCGATCCAGTCTTGATCCATGAACGTCAGGAGTTACGGAATTCGCACCGCAACGAAAGCCGATATTCGTCTCAATAGATGCCAAGTCATCGAAATAAGTGCCCTGGACTCGGCCGCACTCGACGGGTGATCGGGGAACTTGAGCAAAAACGTTGATCTGCATCGCGAGGGTTAGCAACCGACGTGTGAGTCACATCCTGAACGGGGGTTCTATTCTTCAATGCACGGCAGTCATCTCTGGCCGCATCGGCCCAGATTCCTCGCACGGCGATCGATCCACAACACGCATCATACTCGTAACACCGATAAATCCCAATAAAATACATGCAACCCAGATTAACTTAGGTGAGGTTGCTGCTTTTCGTGTTTTAAGTGTTTATTAAAGTCAAACAAAATGGCCGATTGATACTCTGGGGTGTCTGTCGGCGATGTTCGGGCCGCTTGAAGGCTCGCCAAACGGATCACCGATCGGCTGGCGGGACGCACAAACGGCAAGACCGGATGACGACGCGGTCGGCATTCTTGTGACCAGTCGCCGACGGCTTGTGGAACAAGGGGTCCGCTGAGGTTGCTGCTGAGCACCGAGGATCGCCAACCGCGCCACGCCTTCGCGGTTGTGAGAACAATCACACGATTCAGCCACCACTATTAACGCTGAGTCCGACCGCCACCGAAATCCGGTGTCACTGCCGATCTCGCGGGACGCGAAACGCTGTTTCTCCGACACGATTGTCCTGAAATCCCCCTCGCTCAGCGGACGGACGATCCCCCCAACCCACTGTCGGTCTGTATGATCAGCCGACCCCGCTCAAAACAAAAGAAAACACCTCTAACGGGGAACCCGCTAGAGGGGTTTTGTTTGACGAATTCCGTCTCTTGAACACGGGATTCAGGCTGCCGTGGCTTGGTTGTTAAGCAACCAAACAACGTCTGATCTCAGCGGCCGTAAGCAATTGCTCCGCCACCGGCGATTGAACCAGAAGCGCTGGTGGAACCATTGTTGGTTGCACCGGATGCTGATCCGCTGAGAGTTGCGTGGCCTGCAAGAGCTCCACCATTGTACTTGCTCCTGGAGTTGGCAGAGTTGGTCGCTGTACCGTCCGTGGAAGAATCGATAGTGGGGTCTTGTTCTGGTTGTGCTGTAACTTGCTTAGCGGAGCTATTGACAGTGCTCGAACCGGAAGTCCGTGCTTTGCCCTTAGCGCGGATCTGAGTCCCTTGAGCGTCGCTCATGACGACGACATTGGACAGACCGACAGCGTTCAAGCTGTTGACCGAAACGGGCTGTGCAGCCTGAGCGGACACTGCGGATGCGAAAACAACAGCCATGCATGTAGCGAATTTCATTTTTTAGACCTTAATAAACCGTTTTGGAATCTGTAAATTTCTTTCCCGGGAAACACTTCCTAGGAAATCGCCATCGAGAAACAGTGCCATTTTTTTCTGCAGAAAAAAATGACGCAAAATCTTGATATCATCCATGTAATAATCATTTTGAAACACGTTCAGACAAAAAGTTCGCAGCGTAATGATTCGCCTACGAACCGAATAACTTCACGGAATCGACTCAATTCATCAGATTAATACACCTACGACTTTAAAACCGCATCAAGACTCCTAGTGTTCCTGTGCTCGCCAATTTAACAACAAGTCGGGTTGCGTCAATTTAAAAACTGTAAAATTAGATTATTTACATAAAATAGGCAGCATGGGTTTATTTCTGGTGTATGGGCCTACAAAAATAGACTCGTTCGATAGTCTGCGGCACATGGCAACCGGTCTACGGCCGCCGGCCACCACCCTCGGCGGTCCGTTTCGGGGCTGACAGGGCCGCATTACCGAGCGAATGACGGAGACTCAAGGAGCCAAGAGGGATCCGGAGTTCACCAACGGCAGACCGGAGATCTGAACTGGAGTCCACCAACACGCTATCAAAAAATGCTGCGGGACGCTGACCAATGCTCCTGAGCACCAATGCTGCAGCAGAATTCGGTCACCCCAACGGCAACGCAAGGCTGGCCATCAATGTCTCACTCCCCTGCCACACTCTGACAACTGGAAACCTCTCCTTACAGTCATTCGGTTGCGTCAGCGAACGCGATGTCGGCTGTTTTTTGGAACACGTTTTTGGCACCGCCTGCAGTGATTTCGGTTCAGAGTCCGGAAAGAAGGGGGAGGGGATTATCAAGTCGCCAAGACACGAATCTCCGTCGACAGCCATGGTGATCACACGGGCAAGACCCTAGATCGCGTCCACAGCAGTCCATTCGGTCTGCTGTGGACGCGATCTAGGGTCAACAACCATTTGGCGGTTCCTTGGTCCGCAGCTGATTCCATGTCTGCTCGCCGATCGCTCAAGGGATGGAAACGGATTTCCCGTTGACGCCGTCAGGTCGAATGAATACGGTTAGGGGGGTTACGAAATAGGCTGATCCCGTGTGGGACGGTCGAATCCGTTAACACATCTGAGGACGGACTGCCATGTCTGAGCGAATCAGCATCCGTAACCTGTGGACGATCTTGCTGGCGGCCTTGATGGTTCTGCCGATCAATGTCTCGCGAGACTGTTGCTGTACACGGCTCGCGAAACAGGAAAACGTGTCCTCCTGCTGCCGACAGGCCAGCAGACTCGATCAAGAGCTTCCAACACGCTCGCGGCGTTCGTGTTGTGTCGCGAGAAAAGGCCCCGCTACCAATCGGCGGACGGATTGTCACACTTCTGAGTCCTGTCGATGTCTCTCCGAGCGGGGATCGGCCCTGCGTAGCAATTCATGGAGAACAGACGATCACTTTCCGGATCGTGACCCTAGGGAGATCGAGCCTAAAAAGCACGCCGTCGCTGTGATCGGATGTTCGTTCCCCGTACCTCGTTCTTACCGTTCGTCGAGGTGGGGGTTGAACGGGCCAAAGGGCTTTTGTGTGCGGTACCGCCGGTGGTTGGTGTAAACGCATTTTTGCCGTTCTCCGGTCGCTGAATTTTTTTCTTCGGCTGAGGGATCGGCGGGAAACCCTGATCCTCTGGCGAACCTGATTGTGTTTGCCGTGCAAGCGTTCAACGCTCTTGATGAGCGACCGATTTATTCCTCTTCGATTTGAAAGGTTCTCTCATGTCGATTCACAAAACACCACTGCTGTTTTCCGCGATTCTTGCGGTCGGTTTTGCGGCCTATGCAGCTGGTGAAAAAACGCCCGACTTCAAGGCCAATTGTCCGATTTCGAACAAGCCTGCACTGCAGGACAAGACCGCGGACTACAAGGGGGCCAAAGTTTATTTCTGTTGCGGCAATTGTCCGGGTGCATTTACGAAAGACCCGACAAAGTTTGCGACAAAGGCGAATCACCAATTGGCCGCCACGGGGCAGTTCACTCAGACCAAGTGCCCGTTTTCCGGTGGCAAGCTGAACCCTGACGCCAGCGTTGACGTTGCCGGTGTCAAGGTTGGTTTCTGCTGCATGGAATGCAAAGGCAAAGCCGAAGCCGCGAAAGGCGATGCTCAAATCGAACTATGCTTCAAGGACGATGCGTTCGCCAAGGGCTTTGAAATTAAGAAAGCGGTTAAGTGATGTGACGTTCCCAAGCAGGCTCTCTTTGGGCCCGCTGATTTCGCCGCAGGCGTTGAGGCGTTGACGATTTTGTCTCTCCCGGTCGCGTTGGAACAATGCCTGAAACAGCACCCCTTCGGCAGTGATGTCGAGGGGGTGTTTTCGTCGGGGTGCTCGATGCGAATCGGTCTCGAGGACTCGACATTGCCACTGTGCATCAGGGGGCAGACTTTGCGCACGCTCTGTAAGGAATTCCGCCGCGGCCTTTTGGAAACCGCAATTCGGGGCCCGACGGGATGCCGGAGACCGATTCGTCTGCCTCATTCAGCGACAACCGAGATGCTCTCCTGCGTTTCGGGAGGGAAGACGTTTTCATCAATTCGGTTTTGATCAAGTCCAGTCCTCACCGAAGTGCTGTCTCTGCACAACCTCCACGCGACCTGCGTCAGTGGCTCGGTCCACTCCTCAAGCACGGAAACCCGCTCGGTTGTGAATCACTCCAGCCGCGGATGTCGTGATTCATCCCTTCGAAAAAGAGGAATCACCGAGTTCCGTCAGCGGAGGGGGATCGTCACGAGGAACAAGAGAGCGAGTCTCTCAATCCCGTTTGGCGACTCGCACCGCATCTTCGACGAGAATTGTTCCCTCGTAGATTGCTCGGCCGATAATGACTCCGATGAGTTTTGGCTGTCGGAGCGCCAGGGACGCCAGTCGTTCGACATCGGCCAATGTCGTGACTCCCCCTGAGGCAATCACGGGCAGGCCAAGGTCGGCCAGTGCAAGCATGTCGCGAATGGTTGCCTCGTCCACTCCCTGCATCATTCCATCATTCGCGATATTCGTATAAATCACCCCTGCCAAATCCATTCCCACGAATTGTTGAGCCAGTTCGAGTGCGGAGGTTGTGGACAGATCAAGCCAACCGTCCGTAGCAACCCGTCCATCCCGCGCATCCAATCCCAGAGCCATGCGACCTGGAAATTTCCTGACCATCTCCCGAAACCACTGTGGATGTTTCAAGGCCTGCGTTCCTACGATCGCACGATCCACTCCAATCTGCTCCAAGACCAAGCGGATGGAGTCTTCATTTCTTAAGCCTCCTCCAAGCTCACAGGGGATGGTCACGGCCTCGACAATCGCCTGAATGGCATCCGTATTGACGGGGCGACCGGCTTTGGCGCCATCCAGATCCACCAAATGAAGCCGCGTGGCCCCCGCGTGTTCCCAGCGTTGGGCGATTTTCACGGGATCGTTTGAAAAAATCGTTTCTTGAGCATAGTCGCCCTGTCGCAAACGAACACATTGGCCACCTCGTAAATCGATGGCAGGCAGGATTTCCATGAGTGACTTCGAATTTCATAAAAGGAGTTGAAACGATAACGACGAGAACGACTGCAGAGGCCTGCGGTCGTGTCCTTCGGTACGGGGCGATGACCGGCTTGTTGTGACGACACGTTCTGCCGGCTCAGAGTGCAGCGAAGTTGGAGAGCATTTTTAAGCCGACCTTCTGGCTTTTTTCGGGGTGAAATTGTGTGGCAAACAGATTGCCTCGTTCGACCATGGAAGTAAACCGGGGCCCATATTCGGTGCAGGTCGCCTGAATCGAGTTGTCGCGTGGAATGACATAATAGCTATGGACGAAATAGACAGAGGCATCGGACGGAAGACCGCTCAAAAGTCGTGAGGTCCCGATGTGTTCGAGGGTGTTCCAGCCCATGTGCGGCACTTTCAGGTTTGGCCGTGAGGGAAACCGTACGACCTCACCCGGTAACACGCCAAGTCCGGGCCATTCGCCATCTTCGTAGCTCACATCGAACAACAATTGCAGTCCGAGGCAGATTCCGAGAAACGGTCGATCCGTGTGGATGAACTGACGGAGAGGCTCCACCAGTTCCAGCTTCTGCAGTTCTCGCATGGCATCGCGAAAGGCGCCCACTCCGGGCAGCACAAGTTTTTTTGCCGCCCGCACCTGATCGGGGCGGGTCACGATTTCGGCTGCGATGCCCAGTTTTTCGAATGCCTTTTGTACCGAACGCAGATTGCCCATGCCGTAGTCAATGATGGAAATCATGATGAATTATTTCGGGATCGAACAGGGGAAACCAGAAGAACGAAGGTTACTAAAAACGGACAGCGTTGGGCAGGAATCGGATTCCTCGTTTCGGTCTTGTCTCACAGACTGACACGATCGTTCGTTCATTTTATTTCTAACGGGCACCACTTCGCCATCGGTCCGTGAACTGTCGTCCTTGGCCGGACGCCGCTCCCGGCCAATTCGATGACTGTCTCAGTATCGAAGCCACGGAGTCCTCCTTGTTCGCAAAAAAGGCAAGCTGATCCCCCGCAGTCCAATCCACAATCGCTGGTGCGGGATCTCGAAATCCGAGTACTCGTTTGAGAAACTGGACCAGCATCAGCGTTAAAGCCAGCATCGCAAATAAAACGACACCCTGCACGAAAACAATCGGGCCAAGACTAAACCATTGTTCGGATTTTGAGAACCACGGACGCCACAACAAGAGGACAAGGAGTGCTGCGATGCTCAAATAGGGCCCGTATGCGATCTCCCGTTCTCGCTTGTAAAACAGTGTTAGCACCACGCCGATCAAGGCGCAGAGCGGAGCAATAAAGAACACAATCACTGTCGGCTGCCAGCCAAGAAAGCTGCCAATCATGGCCGTCAGCACGACGTCTCCAAACCCCATGGCCTCCCGATGCATCACGCGTTGACCAATCACGCGCACCAACCACACCAGTCCACCGCCGACAACCAACCCCGCCACACTGGAAAGCAAACCGTGGAGATGGACGTGCGATTTGAGCCACGCTGGCTGTTCCGAACCGTCCAGCAACCATGGAACGGAATCGGGAACCAATTGCTGAAAGAAACTCAGCGTACTCGGGGACTGAAACCACACCGGCCACAGATGGAGTGGCCCCAACACAAGGGCACCACACAGACCGACACAAATGGCCGGCAGAGTCGATCCGTCGGGAATGATGTAGAGGTCGAAATCAATGAACGTGGCCACCAGCAACGCCTCGATGAAAATCAGATAGTACAAATACTGCGCATGTAGCAAAAAGACTTGTTGGGTAAAGTTCAAAGCCGGATCGGCGAGTGGACTCAGCGGCGACCACAAACAACTCTGCTGAACCGTCGTCTGGTATCCCGCGGGCACGATCAGAACATAGATCAGGACCCACAACAGACCATTAAAGAACTCAATCAGCGCGTAACGCGTGGGAATCGCATGTCGACAAAAGCGGCAGCGACCGCGGAGGAATAACCAGCCGAAGAGGGGAATATTGTCGATGGACAAAATCCGGTGGCGGCAAAACGGACAGGATGACGGCGGATTCGTCAATCCGCTCAATTGATCCCATAACCGTTCCTGTCGCGGGATTCGATAGATGCAGACATTGAGAAAACTGCCCACGCAGGCTCCCAAGATGAAGAGCCACGGAAGAATGATCCACTGCGGAACGCCAGCAAGCGTCATGGCTGAGTTTCTCCCGATTGTTGCGACGGCAAACACGAGACGATGCGATCGACGACTTCACGGAGCGTCAGCCCCTCCGTATCAATGGTGATCGAGGCACAGGCGCGATACAGCGGTTCTCGCTGTGCCACGAGGGAACGAATCTCCTCAATTCCACCCACGGAAGTGAGTTTCGGACGTCTTGACTCCGTGGATCGGTCAAACAAAATTCGTGAGGCAATGGTCTCGACAGAGGCCTTCAACCAGACGACGTGACCGGCTTGTTGCAAGTCGTGTCGAGTGTCTGCATCCAGCACACATCCGCCGCCGGTTGAAAGAACCAGTTGACTGTTTCCCAGTAATTTTTTGAGGACTTCGCGTTCGAGTCGACGAAATTCTCGCTCGCCATCCGCAGCGAAGATCTCCTTGATCGACCGACCCGCCGCCTGCTCGAGTTCGGTGTCGGAATCAAGCCAGTTCCAATGGAGACGGCGTGCCAGACGCATTCCAGCAGTGCTTTTCCCGGTTCCGCGATAGCCGATGAGTGAAAGCATGGAGACTCAGGGAACACGTTCGAAAAAGGGGAAGGGACCGGAACCAAGAGAGTGACCGAAAGACCGACGGGGATTGGATTCATGAGTCATGGAAGCCGATCCCGTGTCGCTGTGCTGGCGATATTCCTTGACGCAGCGTCTCTCTGAACGTCTCCAGCGGAGCCGGCTGACCCGTAAACCGTTGAAATTGAGCAGCCGCCTGCCGAATGAACATTTCCAAACCCGACACGGTACGACAATTGTGCGCCCGCGCCTCTTTCAGCAGTAGTGTCTGCTCCGGATTATAGATCGTGTCAAAAACGACCATTTCGTCTCGAAACCAGTGCTGTTGAAAAGGGGATTGATCGAAATCGGGGGACATCCCCACGGGAGTGCAGTTAATCAGAATATCGGCGAACTCGGCACCGCGGTTGTTCCACGTCGTCTGCCGACACCCCAACAACCCAGCCAAGGCTTCCGCACGACTACTGGTCTTGCTGGCGATGACCAGCGATGCCCCCAACTGACAGACTCCTCGGCCAATGGCACGCGCGACACCTCCGGCTCCGAGCATCAGAACCTTTTTTCCTTCCAGAGTCTCGCCGGAGCGCAGTGCTAATTGGAGGCTCTCGAGCGCCGCCGCATAATCGGTATTGTCTCCCTGCCAAAATCCGGCCGGATCGAGCGAGAGCGTGTTCGCCGCTCCGATCTGACGCACGAAATCTTCGCACGTGGCGACATGGGCCAGAACGGCCTCCTTATGTGGCAAGGTCACGCTGTAGCCGCGAACATTGATCCATTCAAAGTCGCTCAACGTCTGCGCCAATTGGTCGGAAGTGACGCGAAACGGAATATAAACACCATTAAACCCCACCTGACTCATGGCTTTATTGTGCAGCAGGGGGCTCAAGCTATGCCCTATCGGATCACCAAGAACACCAAACACCTGAGTCTCACCATTGATCTGATCGTATCGATAAACGTCTTTCATTTCTTGAAACGTCAGCATTCCCGGTGCCAAAACGCGTTCATTACTGAACGACGCATAGGTAAATGGTGATCCGTATTTTCCACAAAGGATGCGACTAAGTGTTCCAAAGTCACCCATACAGAAACCAACGGTCGGAATTTTTGCCTGAGACACCAATTTTAAGACCCGCACACAGTCACCGGGGGAATTCGCCGTCGTCACGAGCTTGATGATGTCCGGGTTTCCAGCGGCTAAGCGAGCCCACAGATTCTCCAGATTGGCTGGCGTCTCGGTAAAATCGTGGTGACTGACGATCCGTTTGGTGGTTCCATAACGCGGGATCAACGGGGCGATGTCGGCCTCTAAGTCGACGTAATCCGCGCCCGAGATGATTGCTGTCCGAAGGACTCGACGCCGCTCTTCTTCGGTTCCGGCCCATTGGCCACCATCCTCGCGACGCCGACAGGTCACAACAACCGGTGTCGGACGATCTTTGATCAGCCGAGCAACATCAGGCGACTTGGAGAGCCAATCGAGTCGCAGTTCAACCAACGGCACGCCCTGTCGCGCCAACGTTTGGTGCTCGGCCAAAACCATTTTGTGACGAGTTCGAGCAATGGAAACACAAATCATCAGTAAAAACGCTGTCTGAAAGGGGAGGGAGCACAACACCAAAAAAACATATGGCCCGTCAGTCCGAGACCGGACGTCCCGTCTCTTCGCACAGACCATTATCGTCGTCGAGGATCGATGTCATGAACCACCGGTCTACAGAGTCGCCTTAGCGGCAGGTTTCGAAAAAATCCTTATTTTTCAGCCCAATCGGCCAAATTGGCGATCGAGTTCCACTCGGCTGAGTGACAATGCGGTTGGCCGTCCATGCGGGCAATGATGGGAATCGTCGATCAAGTGTTGCTGTTCCAGCAAACTTTCGATTTCCCGTTGGTTCAAACGTTGTCCAGCTTTGACGGCTGCCTTACACGACATCATGTGTAACAGCTTGTCCAGAATATCGCGACGGGCGGACGTTTGCACGCCGCTTGCACCGGCCTGATTCAGTGTTTCAATCAGATCACGAATCAGCTCCGGCAGGTTGATTCGTCGCAGCATCGCAGGATATCGGGAGACCAATACCGTACCGTTTCCAAAATCCTCGACTCCCAATCCCACCTTTTCGAGCGATTCCGATTGATCCAAAAGCATCGCTGCATCTGCGGGCGTGAGTTCCACCGATTGCGGGACGAGCAATCTCTGTGATTCGACCGCCCCAGCGAGCACGCGCGCACGCAGATGCTCGTACAGGATTCTTTCATGCAACGCATGCTGATCAATCACGGTGACGCCCGCGGGCGTTTCGACAACCAGATAACAGTCATGGATTTGAATCGCTCGGAAACTGAGTGAGAACACATCCGTGTTCAGCGGCGGTCTTTCCGCGGCCGGAGCGTTCGTTTCCCCTCCATTCTTTTCACGTCCCAAGGATTGAAGGTCAACCTCCTCTCCGGGGAGGCCACTTAAGGGACTAGCCACTCCGGCTTCCGTTTCCCGACCGGACTCCGTGGTCTCGATCGGCCGCGTTTCGCTTGCATCAACAGCAAACGA